>PVBE012269417.1_pt1 | contig 271455 bp, 251 predicted proteins | sample 1631181 | NCBI WGS metagenome assembly PVBE01 (sample SAMN08397723, study PRJNA350692) | Marine metagenome, whole genome shotgun sequencing project. | isolation source: water | place: Pacific Ocean | collected 2012-04 | reverse complement strand
CAGAAGCTAATTGTGTGATCACCCTCGTCCGAGACAACTAGCGTGTCATTGGGACCTTCTATCATCTGTACAGGCCAGATGAAACCATGCCCTATAACTCCATTATCCTCGTCTTCCCAATTAGTACGACGAATTTCTCCACCTTCTCCCAGTTCCCTAGATAATATTTCAGCTTGCTCAAGAGCCTGATCTGCCATAACGGTGGCATAGCTTAAATAACTTGAATCAAAAGAATCAATTCTCGCCAGAAAATGCTGAACCACACCAACCGGTGTTTCGTCGCCATCAACATATGATTCAGTAATTTCTTGAATGTTTTTATAATGAGTCAAGGGGTTGGTCACATTCTTACCCGCAGTACCGGCATCTTGTGTTTTCACTGGCAAATATTAATTCGGCCTCAACTTCTTCTAATGCATAGTTTATCAAAACGCGAAGGGCCTTCGATTCATCCGGCAACCCAAATTTAACCACTTATTCGGCAAGCCATTCGGCTTGATCAGCTTCAATCGTCACACTCAAATCTGTCTTTTCATGAGCCATAATTTCCTCTCTATTTGAATTTGATTTATTATAACTGGAGATAGCAAACCGTTTAAGCCTACTTATAAACCTCCTTTAAGGGTTGTTTAACGTATGCTCAGAACAGAGATATGGAGGCATCAGATGTCGAATGGAGATCAGAATTGGGAATTTGGGGTAAAGGATCACGGTCATTCTGTCGTTGACGAGACTGATATGGCACCGGCTGTGTTGGGAGAAGGGAATTTTTGTTACCAAGTTTCAGGGCAGAATTGGGGTACTCTACCTGACGGTTGGGTATACAAAGAAGCTACAGCAGTGGATGTTGACTCCAAAGATAGGGTGTATGTCTTCAATCGAGGAACTATGCCGATGATCGTATTCGACCCAGAAGGAAACGTTATCGATACGTGGGGGAATGGAGTATTTTCAAATCCACACGGCGTCACAATCGGGCCCGGTGATGAAGTGTACTGTGTAGACAATGGAGACCATACTGTCAGGAAATTTACATCAGATGGAAAATTACTTTTAACAGTCGGAACTCCCGGTAAATCAGCAGCGCCTATGAGTGGCATACCGTTCGCCAGACCCACCCATGTTGGCGTCGAGCCCAATACAGGTAATTTCTATGTAGCAGATGGTTATACAAATGCCAGTGTTCATAAATTCTCACCTGACGGTAAGCTATTGTTTTCATGGGGTGAATCCGGAACTAATCCTGGGCAGTTCAATATTGTCCACGGGGTCAACGTAGATTCAAATGGCTGGGTCTATATAGCTGATAGGGAAAATCACCGAATCCAGGTATTTGATAGCAATGGAAATTTCGAGACCCAGTGGGTAAATTTGTCCCGAGCCGCGATAAGCACCATCGATTCTGGCACTGGTGAAGAGTTGATGTACGTGGGTGAATATTTTGCAGGTATCGGATCAAACGACATGGGCACCGACCTAGGCCCAAGAATATCAGTTCTTAATTTAAAGGGCGAGGTTCAAGCTCGGATCGGAAGGCAAAGCTATGGTGAACAAAGTGGTAGGTTTTTCTCACCACATGGTATTGCGGTTGACTCTAAAGGCGATATTTATGTAGCTGAAGTTTCATGGAGTGATTACGGCAGTAGTATGGATCCACCAAGAGAGTTGCGATCAATGCAAAAGCTTGTCAAAGTTTGATTCTATCCTCCGGGCCCTAAATAATCGGACCCGGATCGCCCCCGATAAAAATTATTTGTTTTCTAAGGCAGCTTGACCAGCTTCCAAAGTTTTCACAATATCGTCCACGTCAAAAACACATCCCCCCCAGGTACCTCCAGAAGCTGATTGCAAAGCAGCCCAAAGTCTTGAATCTTCCGGTAATTTAGGATGCGGTGACAAATCCTGTGGAATAGGTCTTTTAGAAAGCTCTTTATCCCCCCAGTCCGACCCTAAATATTCGCCTAATTCACCGACAAGATTTATACTTCCAAATAGGTTAATTCGATCAATAATAATCTCGATTTGATCACCATCTTTTAATTTGGCAATCGGGCCGTCTGCCAAAGCTTCAGGCCCCACGTGCCCTATGCAGGCACCGGTAGACACCCCGGAAAATCTGGCATCAGTTATCAATGCGACGTGTTTACCATAGGAAAGATGTTTTAATGCAGCGGTTATTTGATAAAGCTCTTCCATTCCCGTCCCTTGAGGTCCTGCACATTTCACCACCATAATATCTCCAGCCTTGATTTTCGATTTATCATCAGTGCTTTTGATTGCCCGTATGGCCTCATTTTCCGAAGAGAAAACCCTGGCTGGTCCAGTATTTCGGTATATCCCGTCTTTATCTACCACCGATGGATCTATCGCCGTACTTTTAATTACTGAGCCCTGGGGGGCGATGTTACCCATTGGAAAAGTAACGGTACTTGTTAAGCCTCTTTTCTTTGCGTCCTCAGGGGTCATGATTACATGATCTGGATTTACGGAATTGATTTCTGACAACCTTTTCCGAACATCATGTCTCCTCTCAGAATCTTCCCACCAATCTAGATTTTCTCCTAAATTTTGGCCCGTTACTGTTTTCACATTAGTGTCCAATAGACCCATGGCACGAAGATGCAGCATCACCTCTGGAACTCCACCTGCAGTATAGAGTTCCGAAGTTGGAAACCCTACTGGTCCATTTGGAAGGACATCGACTATTCTAGGAGTATTTTTATTTACCATGTTCCAATCATCTACAGTCATCCTAGTCCTACCTGCAGCATGAGCTATTGCGGGAAGATGCAACAAAAGGTTAGTAGACCCTCCGCAAGCAGCATGTACAACCATGGCATTCCTAAGGGCGGCGTCAGTGATAATGTCAGAGGACAATGTGTTTTCGGATTCCATGAGCAGCAATGCTCTTGCGCTACGTTGGGCCACATTTTTCCAAGCAGTTGTACCCGACGGGCATAAAGCACTGTGGGTAATAGCTAGTCCCAATGATTCAGCTATAACTTGTGATGTTCCTGCTGTACCAAGAAAGTGGCATCCCCCTCCAGGTGAAGCGCAAGCCTTACAGCCAACGTCCTGAGCATAGTCCAATGTCACTTCCCCTTGAGCAAACCTTGCCCCAATGGACTGAATCATTCCAGTGTCTTCTCCTTCACGGACAGCCAAGGTTGAACCCCCCGGAACCACAACCACTGGCAAATCCCTAAGTCCCGCCAACGCCATCATCATTGCTGGAAGCCCTTTGTCGCAGGATGCAATCCCTAAAATACCTTTTGCCGTCGGCAAGGATCGTGCCTGTCTCCTAAAAACCTGTGCCGCGTCATTCCTGTATGGAAGTGAATCCATCATCCCGGTAGTACCCTGCGTGCGTCCGTCACATGGATCCGAGCACATGAGGGAAAATGGGATTGTCTTGGCGAGTTTAAATTCCCGAGCAGCAGCTTCAACCTGCAAGGCTAATTCGAAGTGGCCGGTGTGAAGGCCAAGGGCAATCGGTGAGCCATCTTGATCTCTTAATCCACCTGAAGTCGACAAAATTAAAAAATGTTTTCTCAACAGTTCGGCCGGATTCCAGCCCATCCCAGCATTTTGGCTCATACCAAAATGAAACCCGCTTGATTCATTAACAAGAATATCTTCTGTAAACGGTAAAGTTCCAGAAGGACCGTTTGAATGAGTATCGAAAGCCCAGGTGGAATCCTTTGGATCTATAACGTCGCCAATACTAAAAGATGTCTGATTGTCCATTTGAACCCCTCCGTAAGATTAGTTTGCGCCAATAGTGTACCAATTCAGCTATTATTCATTAAATGCACAATGAGAGGTGTTAAATAGTTGGAAACTCCAAAGCATATCGTCGGTGTTCAACACGGCTGGAATTTAATGTCTGCCAATTACCAATTTGAAAGCGATATATCAGTGGATGAGGTGCATTATGCCCCCTTATCATATGGGGAAAATTCCTTGAATTTATTAGGAGATGTGACTGGTAAACATTTTGTGGAGCTAGGTAGTGGTGGTTCACAAAACGCGATAGCTTTAGCAAAATTGGGAGCAAAAGTAACTGCCGTGGATTTTTCATCCAGTCAATTAGCGTTTGGAGTCTCTGAATCCGTAAAACAAAAGGCAACAATAGATTTTCTTCAAGCCGATATTCAAAATCTAAGTTATTTCCAGGATAATACGTTTGACAGTGTGATTTCAATTTTTGCCCTAGAATTTATAGAATACCTTGATGTTTTTTTGAGTGAATGCAACAGGGTTCTCAAGGAAGGTGGACAATTAATATTGAGCACAACGCATCCTCTGGGCGCTTTCGAATGGGATGCTGACACAAATACATTAAACGTCACCGATTACTTTAATCCTCCTGTCGAGATATGGAAGGAGAATGGTCAAAGGTATTCCGGCGTAACTTATTTCAGAACAGTGGAAGAGCTGTTTACCAACGTTACCGATAGCGGATTTAAAGTGGAGGTTCTCCTGGAACCAAAACCGCTAGGATTTGATAATGAACACCTCAGCCCATATAAAGGTGACTATTGGACTGAGTTTAGGGATAGGATAAATTTGGTGCCTTTTGCGATCGTAATTAAGGCACTTAAACAATAAACAGGATTCCCCCTAACTAACCCCCACCTATAGCCTTCACAACTTCCAGAGAATCCCCCTCATTCAAAATGGTTTCTTTATAACTATCCCGAGCAAGAACCTCGCCATTCAGAGCTATTGCAATTGCTTTCCTTCCAGTAAGTCCTAAGTCATCAATCAGTCTTATCAGAGATGTGCCAGAATTAATTTCGTGGTTTTTACCATTTAGGTTAATATTCATTAGATCAAACTTTAACTCACACTTATATTTGCTAAAATTATCTGAGATTCCAATCTAGGGTCATCAGCCTCAGAGATGGCTCCAATAACTGCAACACCCGAAGCTCCAGAATCAATCACTTTTCGACAATTTTGACTAGATATCCCACCAATGCCTATTAATGGAACCGGTAATTTCCCACTTATATCTTCTATGATTTTAGTCCCACTAACTCGCCCGTGAGGATGCGATTTAGACGGAAATAAAGTGCCAACAATCAAGTAATCTATACATAACCGTTCGGCTTTTGTAGCCATTTCTAAACTATGCACTGATTGGCCGAGTATGAAATCCTCTTTCAACTCTTGAGTATCCGCATCAAAAATATGGTTTTCAGGAAAATGGATGCCATCAGCGCCAACTTTCTTTGCTAAGTCAACATCTCCATTTACAATAAAAAGGGCTTTCTTCTCAGTTATTTCCCTCAATTTGGCAGCAGCATGCAACCTATCAACATCTTCCATATCTCTATCTCGAAACTGAATCATGTTCGTCCCACCTTCCACTGCCTGACCAACAACAGATTCTAAAGCTCTGCAAGATGTGCGATTTCTATCAGTTACAAGACATAACAATGGATTTTTCAGGATATCGATCATCAAATTTCAGCCAGAATTAACCCCTGCACCAGGGCTGCTTGATATTGCTGATTTCCTTCTATCAATTCGGCCTGCCAGAAAGGCCTTCCGGCCAGCGGCAACTCCTAATTTGAAAGATTCTCCCATTGCCACAGGATCATTGGCTTGAGCAATGGCGGTATTAACTAAAACTGCGTCCGCTCCTGCCTCTAAGGCCTTTGACGCATCAGAAGGGACGGCCAAACCCGCATCTACTACCACAGGCACCTCCACGTCGCTAATAATCATTTCAATTTCTTCCATAGTCAATATACCTTGACCTGAACCTATAGTTGATCCCAATGGCATTACCGTTGCACAGCCAAGTTCAGCTAATCTGTGGGCCAGCACCGGATCTGCATGAATATAAGGCAGAACATCAAAGCCATCTTCTACCAGTTCTCTAGCAGCATCGTAAGTCCCAATTGGGTCTGGTAACAAATGACTTATGTCAGGAATAACTTCAAGCTTAATCCAGGAAGACCCTGTCACTTCTCGGGCTAAGCGAGCGGTCAATACGGCTTCTTCTGAAGTTTTACTACCGGCAGTATTGGGTAATATTGTATAGTTATCCCAGTCGAAATAATCCAAAATGGTTTTTTCATTAATATCTTGCAAATTGAGCCTACCTATGGCCACAGTTATTATCTGTGTACCAGAAGCTCTTACTGAATCTATCATTTCCTGCATGGTTCGGTGGCGCCCAGTCCCAACCATCAATCTAGAGCTAAATTCCTTACCTGCTATAACTAAAGGATCTTCCATTTCATATCTCCTTGGCCATCTAAATTATTGGCCATCTAAATTAACCAGACAAAAAAAATCACCCCTGGAGGGTGATCGGAGATTAGATCCATAACTCCCTCCGCTGGCATTACCCAGTTCAGGTCTTGGGTCGGCATTTAAATACCCTCTCAGCCATTTGAGGCTCCCCTATATACGCGTATTTCGCTCGGCAAGAATATATGCAAGATACGTGTTAAAGTCAATGTTGGAAGCTGTATGCCTTTCATCACAAGCAATTTTGGCCTCAAAAACAAAGGGATTGACCTTAAGGAGATAATTCATTGTCTTTTATGCGTCACTACACCGCTACTGGATATGTAGTATGGGACCAGAGTGTTCTACTACATTGGCATAAAAAAATAAATTTATGGCTGCCACCTGGAGGCCATGTGGAGCCGAATGAAGATCCGGTGGAAGCGGTATTACGAGAAATTTTTGAAGAAACAGGACTGGCGTCAAAAATATCTAAAAATTCCAATACACCCACTTTGACTTTCGATTACCCAGAAATTATTGAACCTCCGAGACATATACTAATCGAAAATATTGACGATCCGGATGATGGGCATCATCAACATATAGACATGATTTATTATTGCTACCCCACCGACGGGATAATGGACTTACTACCAGGTTGGTCTTTCTTTTCATATGAAGTACTCAAGACAGCCCTCAAATCTCATCAACTTGAAAAAACCCACCTAAACCCCTCAATATACCCTCCTCTAGATGTACTAGCATTGGGGGTAGATGCTATTGACCAGACTGTATGAATCTTTACTGGGTATAAAAAAACTGATCTTTTCAGGTATTATTTTACGGCTCCACAAATCATTAGTGACAAGGTGTAATTAAATAAAATGGTTCAGAATAATATTGCTGTAATCCGGGGAGATGGAATAGGCATTGAAGTAGTAGAGGAAGGAATAAAGGTTTTAGACGCGGTTTCAGAAAATTATGATTTTGAACTTTCCTTCAATGAATACCCTTGGAGTTCTAAATTTTATATCGATACTGGGGCCATGATGCCTTCAGATGGTCTCGATATTTTGTCTAATTACGACGCAATCTTTTTAGGGGCTGTCGGTCACCCCGATATTCAAGACCATATAACCTTAAACGGGTTGTTGCTACCCATCCGAAGGAAATTTGACCAATATGTGTGTGAACGACCCAGTGTTCTATTTGACGGTATTGAATCCCCACTGTCAGGGAAAAAACCGTTCGATATAGATATGGTAGTTATCCGGGAAAATACAGAAGGGGAATATGCAAATGTCGGAGGATTCCAGTATATGGATTTTCCGGAAGAAGTAGGTATTCAAACAGGGATTTTTACAAGAAAAGGTTGTGAGAGGGTAATCCGATATTCCTTTGAATTGGCTCGCAGAAGAAATAAAAAGAAACACCTAACCTCTATCACCAAATCTAATGCACAAGGATATGGAATGTTGGTATGGGATAGAGCTTTTGAGAGAATATCTGCCGAATATCCGGATATATCTACAGATTCCTTATTGGTGGACGCTGCAGCAATGGATTTCATTAGGAAACCGGAATTTTTTGATGTGGTTGTTGCCAGCAATCTTTTTGGCGACATATTGACCGACATTGCCGCAATAATTACTGGAAGTATGGGACTAGCATCGAGTGCTAATTTAGATCCAGAAGGAAGATATCCCTCAATGTTCGAACCGGTACACGGCAGTGCGCCAGATATAATGGGCAAAGCCATTGCTAACCCGATGGCCCAAATTCTGACCGGGGCTATGCTTCTCAGACATCTAGGTCATGACGATGCTGCAACCGATATAGAAAAGGCGGTGTTATCAGTCCTTTCAGACGGGGAAATTCTAACCCCAGATTTGTATGGTTCTTCGACGACATCTTCTGTTGGAGATGCCATAGTATCTGCCCTAGGGAAATAGTTGAAAAATCAAGAAGAGATTATTAAATGCCAATCAAAACAATAGATACCCGTTTCCCCCACGAAAGTATAGAGACTAAATGGCAAAATCGATGGCGTGATTCCCAAATTTATAAAGTCGACGACACCGATCCTAGACCTAAGTGGTATGAATTAACAATGTACCCATATCCCTCGGGCGACCTACATGTCGGTCATTGGTATGCAATGACTGGTGCAGACATACACGCAAGATTTAGAAATATGCAAGGTTACAACGTTCTCCATCCAATGGGGTTCGACGCATTTGGTCTGAATGCAGAAAACGCAGCTATACAACGAGGTATACATCCGCATTCGTGGACAATGGACAACATTAAAAGAATGCGCCAACAACTAGCATCTATGGGTCCGATGTATGACTGGGAAAGGGAGGTAGTTACATGCATACCGGAATATTACAAATGGAACCAATGGTTTTTCCTGCAGTTCTATCAAAGTGGGTTAGCTTATCGTGATTTTGCCCCTGTCAACTGGTGTCCCTCATGCGTAACGGTTTTAGCAAATGAGCAGGTCATAGATGGGGAATGTGAGAGGTGTGACACCACCGTGACTCATAGGGATATGAACCAGTGGTTCTTCCGCATCACGGCCTACGCTGAGGAATTATTGGATCAATCCAAAATGGACTGGCCAGACCGCATAAACACGATGCAAACAAATTGGATTGGAAAAAGTGAAGGTGTGGAATTCGGTTTTGATATCTCGGAATACGGTCTGGACTCAAAAACTTTAGTCACTTTCACTACCCGAATTGATACTGTTTACGGTGTCACCTTTGTGGTGTTGGCACCAGAACACCCATTGGTAGGGGCTTTAACTGCCCCGGAGCAAGAGGATTCTGTAAAGACCTATATAAATGATGCGAGAAAAGCCACGGAAGTGGAACGACTAGCAATCGATAGGGAAAAAACAGGAGTATTTTTGGGAACCTACTGTGTCAATCCTCTTACTCTGGACCAAATACCGATACTAATCGGCGACTATGTCCTAAACACATACGGGACTGGTATTGTAATGGGAGTTCCCGCGCACGATACGAGAGATTTTAAATTTGCCCAAAAATATGACCTACCAATTAAAGTGGTTGTCGCCCCTCCCGAATGGGATGGCAAAGAATTAGATGAGGCCTACGTAGCGGCAGGGACTCAAGTAAATTCACTGGAATTTAACGGTTTGGACAGTAACGAAGGCCGGCTGAGGATAGCAGATCATATTGAGAGTAGTAACTTCGGTACTAAAACTGTTAACTATAGGATGAGAGACTGGCTCATTTCAAGACAAAGATATTGGGGCACACCAATACCCATAATTTACTGTAGTGATTGTGGTGTCGTCCCTGTCAAAGAACAGGATCTTCCTGTGTTACTCCCGGAAGATGCAGAATTTCTACCAACAGGTGAGTCACCCTTGGCTCTACATACCGAATTCGTTAATGCTGAGTGTCCTGATTGTGGTAAACCTGGCAAAAGAGAAACGGACACGATGGACACCTTTGTGGACTCATCATGGTATTTTCTTAGATACGTTAGCCCCAAGCATTCGGACGCCGCATTTGATGAAGAATCGGCTCAACTCTGGAACCCGGTTGATCAATACACCGGTGGAGTTGAACATGCAGTAATGCACTTGCTATATTCAAGGTTCTTCGTCAAGGCTGCACGCGACCTTGGTTTAATCAAATACGATGAACCCTTCAAAAGATTGTTCAACCAGGGAACAATAATTTACAAAGGGGCCAAAATGAGCAAATCTCGTGGGAATGTGATCGCCCCGGATGATTATGTCTCTGTAGTTGGGGCGGATACAGTTAGAACTTATCTAATGTTCATTGGACCCTGGGAGCAAGGTGGAGAATGGAATGATTCAGGGATAAATGGAGCCGCTCGTTGGCTCAATAAAGTCTGGGACATATCCAATTTAGATCCCGATATTTTTACACAAAATTCAAATCCTGCCGCAGAAAGAGAACTAAACAGGCTTTTACATAAAACTATTATGAGGGTGGGGGAGGATATAGAAAGATTCAAATATAATACTGCAATATCCGCTCTCATGGAATTTACAAATTCTCTGGCTGAAAGCCATATACCAGAGAAGATTCGCTATGATGAGTGGCTGCGCCTTACTCGTGCCCTTTACTTAATGATGGCACCGATTGTCCCTCATTTATCCGAGGAATTGTGGGAAATCTCAGGTATGGATTTCAGCATCCATACCCAACCATGGCCAGTATATGATGAATTTCTCGCCCAAGACGAGGAAATCACGTTGGTAGTACAAATCAATGGAAAGGTTAGAGCGAAAATATCTGCTGCTGCAAACATAACTGAATCGGATGCTAATCAACTTGCTTTGAAAAATGAAAGTATCGCGAAACATATAGCAGGATTAGAGATACGAAAGACAATTTATGTTCCAGGAAAATTACTAAACATTGTAGCCAGTTAATTCAAAAACTAAAAAAGTGGAGCAACCCATGAAAATATCTATAGCAGTATTACCCGGAGATGGAATTGGACCTGACGTAATTGCTGAATCGATAAAAGTTTTGGAATCAATAGGCAGTCGGTTCGGCCACGATTTTCAAATTAAATCAGGGCGGGTAGGGGGAAATGCTATTGATGATTACGGAACACCACTGCCTCAGGAAACAATCGACACTTGCAGTGAGGCAGATGCAATTTTATTCGGCGCCGTGGGTGGCCCTAAATGGGATGATCCAAATTTTGATGTACGCCCAGAAGATGGCATATTGGCTATTCGGAAATCCTTAGGTTTATTTGCTAATTTGAGACCAGTTAAAGTTTATCCTTCCTTGATAAATTCAAGTCCCCTGAAACCCGAAATTTTGGAAGGGGTGGATATGATGGTCCTGAGAGAATTAACTGGTGGATTATATTTCGGAAAACCTAAAAAACGATGGAGCACGTCGAGGGGAAGAAGGGGAATAGATACTCTTAAATATACCGAAGCCGAGATCGTAAGAATTTTAAAAGTAGGGTTTGAGTTGGCTATGCAGCGCCGTAAAAAACTAACCTCTGTAGACAAGCAAAATGTTCTTGAATCATCAAGGCTCTGGAGAGAGATAGCGGTGGAGGTGGGAAAGGGGTACCCAGAGGTCGAGTTGGACCATATTTTGGTCGATAACGCAGCGATGCAATTAATTAGAAACCCCTCGGACTTTGACGTTATTGTTTCAGAAAACACCTTTGGAGACATTTTGAGTGATGAGGCATCGGTTTTATCTGGTTCTATGGGGATGTTACCGTCAGCCAGTCTATCTAATCTCCCAGGCATTTCTGGTACAAGTAGCAAGGTCGGCCTGTATGAACCAATACACGGTACGGCACCTGACATAGCCGGAAAAGGAATCGCCAATCCGATCGGCTCAATACTCAGTACTGCAATGATGCTTAGACTATCATTTGGATTGCATGAAGAAGCAGATGCAATTGAGAAATCTATTGATGTCGCCCTTTCAGAAGGCTATAGAACCGCCGACATTTCTAATGATGGAGAGAACCAAATAAGCACAATGGTTATGGGAGACGTTATATCAGGAGCTATTTAGAAAATGCCATGGGACTAAAATGGCAAACCAGATGTTATTTTGTAACTATCTGCCAAAGACTTAAGATTTTCCCACGTAGACTCTTCAACAAAAATGCCTTCTTTTTTTTGTCTGACTTCGTTTCTATGCTCTAGTTCACCAGGATACAAAATTTCTTTGAACCCAGGTGCCGTTTCTGAACTTTTTAGGTAGGAAGCAAATTCAGTAACCTCTTCTTTAAAATCATTCAAATCCCTAAAAGCTGACACATTGAAAACTGATATGAAACAACCGTCATTATGTCTCCCGGAAGGATCATGTCCGAATCCCAACCCAGTTAATATTCCTGAAAAAATTTCTACAATTGACGACAAACCATAACCCTTGTGGCCCTGATCTCCTCCTAATGGCAAGATAGCCCCTCCATTCTTCAACTCGTTTGGGTCCGTAGTATCGCTCCCATCTTCCTTTACAAGCCAGCCGATTGGAATAGAATCTCCTCTAGCTTGAGCTAAATTTATTTTCCCAGCCGCCACCGCGCTAGTGGCCATATCCAAAAAAAAGGATCCTTCCAAATGACTTGGCATAGCGATAGAAATCGGATTCGTACCTAACCGTTTCTCTCGGCCACCAAAGGGAACTACCGCTTTTGCCGAACGGCCAGAGTCAGCTGTGATCATGGCAATCATGCCGGCTTCGGCCGCTATCAGAGGGTAGGCTGCAAGACGGCCAATGTGACTTTGTCGATACACAGTAGCAGCTGCTATATTCTGAGATTTTGCCTTCTCAATAGTTTGCTTCATTAATCGTTCAGTGACAACATATCCAAATCCCCAATGCCCATCTACTACCGTCGTAGTAGGTGTATCTTTCACAACCTCATATTCTGCCCCTGGAACTATGTGGCCTCTATTAACCCTGTCAATATAACTGGGTATCTGAATTATTCCGTGTGAATCATGTCCTGCCAAGTTGGCAGCAATAGACAAACGTGATACCACTTTGGCTTCATCTTCTGAAACACCTGCTCCGATAAGTAGACCTACAGCAATCTTTTCTAAATCATCAGGCATAATTGAAGGCATATTTCTCCTCAGTATTTAAGAAATCCATTCTTTTGACCTTTCCACCGCCTTAGCCCAGAAAGTTAATTTCTGGCTTCTTTCCTCATTAGTCATAAGAGGAGTATATACTCTCTGTGAATCCCATATTAAAGATATCTCCGATTTGGAGTTCCAGAATCCCGACCCTATACCAGCCACAAATGCTGCTCCAAGCACAGTAGTCTCTTGAACGCTTGACCTATTCACCCTGAGGTTACTAATGTCCGCTTGCATCTGCATTAGGAGTTCATTCCCAGTGGCACCACCATCCACCTTAAGTTCAGATATTTCACAATCAGAATCCTGTTGCATTATTTTCAAAACTTCTTCGCATTGGTAGCTAATAGCCTCCAGGGCTGCTCTGGCTATATGGCCTTTATTCGTCCCTCTCGTCATACCAACGATAGTGCCTCAAGCATTCATTTCCCAAATGTCAGCTCACAAACCAATAAATGCAGGAACTAAATATATAACTCCGTTACCTTGGACAGAATGAGCAAGCACCTCTACTTCTGCAGAAGATTCAATGAGTTCCAATTCATCTCTCAACCATTGAACGGTCGCTCCAGCTGAAAAAACACTACCCTCCAAGGCATACTCAACTTCACCTTTAACCTTCCAAGCCAATGTAGACAGCAAACCTCTATCAGAAATTTTGATGTCTTTGCCGGTATTCATCAATAAAAAGGCCCCTGTACCATAAGTACATTTGGTTGAACCAACGGAAAAACAAGCCTGGCCAAACATAGAGGCATGCTGGTCACCGAGGACCCCTGAAATAGGTAAATTGAATTCCCTGAATATATCGGTCTCACATAATCCGAATTGGCCGTCTGAATCGCAGATTTCAGGTAATAATTCGATAGGTATATCAAAAATATCCAAAATTTGTTTTGACCAACCAAGGGTTTCTAAATCAAAGAGCATTGTGCGCGACGCATTTGTCACATCGGTTACATGACTTTTACCCCTCGTCATATTCCAGATTATCCATGTATCAATAGTCCCAAAAGCTAAGTCTCCGTCTTTTGCCTTGGTATATGCCCCTGGCACAGAGTCTAATATCCATTTTATTTTGGTTGCCGAAAAATATGGATCTATTGATAATCCTGTTGCCTTGGTTATCGTTTCAGCCTCATAAGTACCAATCAGTTTCTGGCATATTTCGCTTGTTCTTCTACATTGCCATACAATCGCTTTGTGTATTGGTGTGCCTGTTTTTCTATCCCATATCAAAGTAGTTTCTCTTTGGTTTGTAATACCAATGGAAATTATGCTATTCAAGGATACTTCAGCCACCTTCATAACCTCACGTATGCAGAAAAACACACTTTCTATTATTTCTTGGGGGTCATGTTCTACCCATCCCGGATTTGGGTAAAATTGGGTTATCTCTTTATAGCTGGTTGCATATAATCCTCCACGAGAATTCACCAAGGCTACTGTCGTACCAGTGGTCCCTTGATCGATTGCAAGAATATATTTTTCTGTCATATGCATCACTCCGTCCTAAAGTTGAAAATTTAGGTGGAACCATATGGTATGGTGAAGCCGGAGTATGTCAACTTTTTTCTACCAGCAGTGAATAGGAGGTTTCATGAACGAACGATCTATAACGATAAATGCCGGTAATCTTTCGCTTGATGGGACCTTGAATGAATCAGACATGGCGGAACAAATCTGGAATTCCTTACCATTACAAGGAACCGCAAACATATGGGGAGATGAAATATACTTTGCCATTCCTGTCAGTACTACAGAGCATTTAGGGGCCTCAGATTTAGTGTCATCAGGAGATCTTGCATTTTGGCCTCCAGGCAATGCTTTTTGTATATTCTTTGGACGGACTCCTGCAAGTACCGATGATCAACCACGAGCTGCTAGTGCAGTGAATGTATTTGGTCATATCAGCGGTGACGAGAAGCTATTCAGAGGGGTGAAAGGCGGAACAGACATCAGTATTGTGGCTAAAGGATAATCGGATATTCAAATGAGTTACACAAAGCTACTTCGAGAAGAAGCGGATCACCTTTGGGAAAAGGAATACATGCACCCCTTTGTACAAGGAATAGGAGATGGCACTCTCACTCTTGAGAAATTTCAACACTATATGAAACAAGATTATTTATTTCTCATTGAATATTCTAAAGTCATTTCTCTTGCCATTGCAAAATCAAAAAACCTTGACGACATGGGTTGGTTTGCCACACTACTTAATGAAACCTTGAATACTGAAATGGCTCTTCATGTCAGTTTTTGCCAAGATTTCGGTATCCCGGTAGAAGACCTTTTAGTGACCAAAATGTCGCCGACCACCCACGCATACACAAGACATCTTTTGGAGGTAGGATATTCGGGATCAACACCTGAGATAGCCACTGCTATATTGCCATGTTCATGGGGTTATTCGGAAATTGGGAAACGTTTATTTGAAAAAGGGGTCCCACAGAATAATCCTCTATATTCAAGATGGATCCAAATGTACAACTCTGATGAATTTGAGGAATTGGCCTTGTGGGTCCGTAATTTTATTGACCGAGAAGCAATAACCATGACTACAGCTAACCAAGAAACCCTAAAAGATATTTTCTTCACTAGTACTCGATACGAATATAATTTCTGGAATTCTGCCTACGCTTTAGAGACTTGGTGAAGATACGTAACTAACCCTATATTACTATAAATGATAATATTTCTATAATTTATCATCGTATGGTATACTTATGCCTATAAATTTATGTAATCATTAAAGAACAGCAGAGGCGGTTACTGTGGCCAAGATAGATTCGATAGATGTAGCTGAACCCGTAAATGAAAAAACATGCTTTCACCATTGGATGATCGGTGATCCCGACGGGCCTACTAGTTCAGGTAAATGCAAACTTTGTGGTACTCAAAGGGACTTCATGAATTATTTTGAAGGTTCATCTTGGGGCTCTGATATTTCCTTAGACCAGTTAGGAAAATCTACTGGTGCCACCAGAGAAGCATCTTATGTCAGTGTAACCCCGACCATTAAAGATGAGGAAGAATAACTAACGAAATAGATCGTTCTCCTTTGGTCTCAGTAGGGACTCAGGCTCCGCGCTTTCTGGCTTGAACTCTACTCCTCTAAACAAAACCGCTGGAATGTTTAAGGACTTTCCAGTTACTAATTCAGAGGCTGCGGCTAACTCATCGGCAACTGCTATCGTGGTTACTTTAAGTACCTTACCAACTGCATCCACAGTATCTTTGTAATTTATATAAGGGCTCATTCCTGCGCAGCCAATGGCAAAATTTACGTGCCCATCCCTCCAAGGACGGCCAAATGTGTCTGAAATTATGACACCGATGGAGTCTATACCTGATAAATTTTTCAGACTTTTGAGAATTTGCTTTGCGGAAACATTGGAGTCTCTAGGTAAAAGGGCAATTTTAGTATCTCCTTCTATGTTAGAAGAATCAATGCCTGCGTTGGCACAAATGAAACCATGGATACTCTCAGTTATCAATACTCCCCTTTCAAAGTCTGTTCTTATGATTTCTGATGATTGCTCCAAAATCATTTGAACCAACCTTGGGTCTTTTCCAAGTTTATCAGCCAACTCCAAGGCTTCAGGGGTAGGAATGACATTTAGTAGGTCACGAACCATTCCTTCAACTTTGGAAATGATTTTCTGCGTAATGACTATCACATCACCGGATTTCATCCCTCCAGCCGAGGAGAGGGCAGATTCATAAATCAACTTTGGCAAATCATGTGAAGTATCGAATTCAGGAAGACCCTCTAGACCTATAATTTCTATATTTCCCATTAGTTAATATCCCCTAAATTCTTAATGTTATACTCCCGAAAGCATTATGATGTTAATTTCCAATATTCTCGTAAGTGGGAGGTTTTTGCTTTGCTTTATCTGAGAAGTTTACTATTTGTCCCTGGAAACCAGACAAACATGTTAAACAAGGCCGCCTCATTTTCTCCTGATGCTTTCGTTCCAGATATGGAAGATTCTGTAGCATGGGACGATAAATCACAAGCGCGAGAAATCGTCTCAGCCAATCTAGGGATGCTAGCAAATACGGGTAAACACGTTATTCCTAGAATAAATTCGTTGGATACAGGCCTTTGCGAAACTGATTTAGAGGCTATAGTCGGGCCACACATATATGGCGTGTCTGTCGGCAAAATCAACACGCCCGCTGATGTGGTAGTAATCTCAGAAACTATTGCTCGATTGGAAACTGAGCACAATATAACGAAAGGATCTATCAAGCTAGTGCTCTGGATAGAGACGGCAGTAGGCATTTTGAACGCCCATCAAATATTATCTTCTGATGACCGTATAGTAGCCGCCGCATTTGGAGCAGAAGATTTCACCAACGATATGGGAATTGAACGAAATGAAGACGACCGTGAAATACTTTTCCCGCGAAGTCAGGTAGCTATAGCCGCTAGGGCCGCTGGCGTTTTGGCCTTAGACACCCCATTTTTCGGCTTTAGAGATCCAGATAGTTTGAAATTGAATTCCGAACAATCTAAATCCATCGGCTTTAAAGGAAAATTCGCAATACATCCATTGCAGGTAGAAATAATTAACCAGTGTTTCTCACCATCCAAGAACGAAATATCGCATGCCATGGAAGTTATTAAAGTCTTCGAGGAAGCAGCAGCAAGTGGCAGAGGTTCGACTTCTTTGAACGGTCAAGTGGTGGACGTGCCTGTGGTTAAAAGGGCGGAATCTCTACTTAACCTAGCTAGGCAAATGGATCTTGTTTCTTGATGAAAAATCAAGATCAAATCATACTAAAAGGTATGATATTTTACGGATATCATGGTGTAAATCCTGAAGAACGTTTGATAGGGCAAAAATTTGTTGTTGATGTAACAGTCGAATGTTCCTTATTGCAACCGTCTTTATCAGACATGGTTTGCGACACAGTCAGTTACTCTGATTTATTCAAAACTGTAAAATCCATTGTGGAAGGACCACCTCACAATCTCCTAGAAAGTGTTGCGAAAAACATTTCAGACTCAATAATTCTCGGCTATGATATTGAATCAATATCTGTGACAATTAAAAAACCAGACGTACCAATAAATGGAGCAAATCTAGATTACGCAGGGGTTACCCTAACCCGTACCAAAGGTAAATAAAATTCATTTAAGAAGGTTTAATAGTGCCAGCAAATCTACCAGAAACATTAGGTGCATTAGTAGAATCGGGTTACAAATCCCGTTCAGTCAAAGAAGAAATTAGAACCAATTTAGTTCAAAGAATTAGCGGAGGCTTGGAAGTATTTCCTGGGATAGTTGGTTTTGACCAATCCGTTATCCCACAGATACAAAACGCCATTCTTGCTGGTCAGGATATTATTCTGTTAGGTGAACGAGGTCAGGCCAAATCAAGAATAATCCGCCTTATGGTGGATTTGCTGGATGAGCACATCCCCTTTATCAAGGGCTCTGAAATAAATGACGATCCTCTCCATCCTATAAGCCAATACGGTATTGAAATTCTTGCCGAAGACAAAAATGATACGAAATTAGGTTGGCTTTCCAGAGATGACCGCTATTCGGAAAAGCTTGCCACCCCGGATGTTTCAGTGGCAGATTTAATAGGGGAGATTGATCCTATTAAAGTAGCTGAAGGGCGATATTTATCAGATGCATTAGCAATTCATTATGGAATGATACCTCGGACAAATAGAGGCTTATTCTGTATAAATGAACTTCCAGATCTTACGGAAAGGATACAGGTTAGCTTATTCAATTTAATGCAAGAGCGAGATATACAGATCAAAGGTCACCAGGTGAGATTGCCTTTAGATATGATAATAGTAGCCACTGCCAACCCCGAAGATTACACAAACAGAGGCCGCATTATTACCCCGCTCAAGGACAGGTACGGAGCCCAAATCCGAACCCACTATCCAGCTGAAGTTTCACAGGAAATGGCAATAGTAAAGCAAGAATATAAGAAGTTCTCTGATTCCGACCAATTAGTTAAAACTCCTGAGTTCATGAAGGACATTATCGGTGAAATAACACATTTAGCCCGTAGGAGTCCAGAAATAAACCAAAGATCTGGGGTAAGCCTAAGAGTTTCGATTTCTAATTTCGAAACAATGATCGGACAAGCCTTTAGAAGAAGTCTAGCTACCCACTCAGTATCCTCACCTAGAATTAGTGACCTCTCATACTTAATAGCATCGACTATCGGCAAAGTGGAATTAGAGACTGTGGAGGAGGGTTTGGAAACAAAAATTATTGGCGATATTGTCGATAGAGCGATTTCAAACGTCTTCGCTAAATACACAGACCCAGATGAGTTTGACTTCTTGTTGGCGAAATTTGAGGAAGGATTAACAGTGCTATCTGGCAGTTCAATATCAGACGATGAATATTTAGAAACAATTAAAGACTGTGGAATATTGGAAGATAAATTGATTTCGCTGTGTAATCCGATGGCAGACAGCAGCGCTATAATTTCTGCACTTGAGTTCATTTTAGAAGGACTATATCTCGGTAGCAAGTTAAGCAAAGACTCACACAACAGCACAGTGAAGTATTCAATATAAGTTATCCGACATATTTTACAAACCAATTTAAATTTCTTGATTTATAATTTGATGGTCTGGAGTAATAATGGCCCAGAATAACGATTCATTAAACATGTCCAGAGCATATAGCCCCGCGGATACTGAGAGCAGGATCTACAAATTCTGGGAGGATTCAGGGTACTTCAAACCAGATACCAGCTCCAATAAGCCACCTTTTGTCATGATAATGCCTCCCCCTAACGTAACTGGTGAACTTCATATGGGTCATGCACTAACAGTTGCAATTGAAGACATGATAGTACGCTGGCATCGAATGAAGGGAGAACCAACTTTATATTTGCCAGGTACAGATCATGCTGGTATAGCCACTCAAGTAGTTGTTGAACGATTACTAGCAACGGAAGGACTTAATCGATACCAACTTGGTAGAGAAAAATTTGAGGCTCGGGTATGGGACTGGGTTGAAACATATGGGACCCGAATCTATGAGCAACTTCGTAGGCTCGGAACTTCATGTGATTGGTCTCGGAGCAAATTTACACTTGATGAAATACCTAGAGCCGCAGTTCGGAAAACATTCGTGGATCTTTATGAGAAGGGATTGATTTATAGGGGAGAACGAATAGCTAATTGGTGCCCAAGGTGCTCAACTGCCTTATCTGACTTAGAAGTCAAGTATAAGGAAGTCAACGGAAATTTATATCAGCTACGATATCCTTTTTCAGACGGATCAGGATTTCTCGTGGTAGCTACCACGAGACCTGAGACAATGCTGGGAGACACCGCCGTTGCAGTCAATCCAGAAGACGAAAGGTTCAAAAGATATATAGGAAAAGAAATAAAATTACCCGTGGCTGATCGGACGATCCCCATAGTAGCTGATGAAGCTGTAGAGATGGAGTTTGGTACGGGAGCCTTGAAAGTCACTCCAGCACACGATCCGGTCGACTTTGAGATAGGTCTCAGAAATGACCTTCCCGTAATAACTGTTATCGGAAATGATGGGAAAATGAATTCTGCAGCAGGGGAATTTCAGAACCTAGATAGATTTGACTGTAGAAAACTGATTGTAGATCAGTTAACGGCCCAAGGGTTATTAATTGAAACGGAGTCAATCCAACACTCTATCGGCCATTGCGATAGGTGTGATGAAATAATCGAACCCTTGATATCAAAGCAATGGTATATATCAATGGAATCTTTGGCAGCACCTGCAATCAAAGCGGTAAAAGACAACCAAATACGGATCATTCCGGAAAGGTTCACAAACGTATATTTTAACTGGATGGAAAATATTCGCGATTGGCCGGTAAGTAGGCAGTTATGGTGGGGCCACCAAATACCTGTGTGGTATTGCGAAGATTGTTTGTCCGAAACAGTCACCCAGAAGGATCCACAAACCTGTAAATCCTGCGGATCATCAAAGTTACAACAAGACCAAGACGTACTCGATACCTGGTTTAGTTCTGGATTATGGACACATTCGACACTCGGATGGCCTGATGACACCGAAGATTTAAAATCTTTCTATCCCGGTTCGGTGATGGAGACAGGATATGATATTTTGTTTTTCTGGGTGGCAAGGATGATTATGTTAGGAATATCCAATATGGGCCAAATTCCATTCCACACGGTTTACCTTCACGGTCTTGTTCTTGACACCGAAGGCGTGAAAATGAGTAAAACCAAAGGTAATGTGCTCAACCCCCTTGATCTTATCGACGAATATGGAGCGGACGCGGTGAGGTTTGCATTGACGACAGGGACATCTGCCGGAAATAACCTAAGAATGAATGAGCAGAAACTTGAATCAAGCCGTAATTTCGCCAATAAACTATGGAACGCCTCCAGATTTGTTATTTCAAATATCAACAAAAGAGAAGACTCTATCAAAATTATCAAACCCGAAAACATCTCAAATCGTCACGATAAATGGATACTCTCACGACTTGACCAGCTAACTACCAATGTCAACAGGCTGATGGGGGATTTTCAATTTGGTGAAGCTCAGACACACATTCACGACTTTCTATGGAATGAATATTGTGATTGGTACATTGAATTAACAAAGGACAGGTTGAGAACCCAAAATGTTGATTCCCCATTATCTATTTTGGCATACGTATTGGAGCAAACCCTTAGATTATTACACCCATTCTTGCCATTTGTTACAGAAGAAATTTGGGCTAATTTATGTAAATCACTGGATACACCAAAAGATTGGCCCGACTCTTTAATCACAGCAAATTATCCAGTTAATCCTGAAACAACAATAGATGAATCTACCATCATGGAAATGGGTAAATTGATCGATTTTATCCGTGCGATAAGAAATATGAAATCAGAATTGAACATTCAACAGAGACAAACAATAGAATGCAGAATCGCCTCTGAGGTGGAATCAAGCTTGGTGGAATCTGAAAAAGCCACCCTGGAAAACTTCGCTGGCCTTGCTATCTCAGAAATTAGCAATTCAACCTTACTTCAGATGAAAAACGGAGAAATTTCCATTGTTGAGAATCTGGGCACCGCTTATATCACGTTAGGAGAAAGTGTGGATTTAAGCCACGAATTGGAACGCTTACGGACGGAACGGGATGAACTATCTAAATACATCTCCTCTTTGAATGCACGTTTGTCCAATCAATCTTTCGTCGATAAAGCACCAGAAGAAGTTGTTGAAAAAGAAAAGGAAAGGCTAAAAAGGTCTAATGATCGAGAAACACGAATAAATGAAATTCTTCAGACTCTAAATTAGGTAATTGAAAACTTGATTTGGGCTTAAGTCGCCAACCCGCAGCATCGTTTGTATTTTTTACCACTTCCACATGGACATTGTTCATTTCTCCCTACTTTTGCCGCCACAGGACGTTTGGGAGTTTTTTGCGAATCATTAGTTTTGAAAACTGACTTATTCTGATTGACTATTTTGGGATTCGAACGGGGTTGAATACCTGATTCAGCGTCTATTGGAGTTCCTGTTTTGAATATGGTGTGAACAACATCATCTATTATTTTGGACTGTAAATTTTGGAACAGCTCATGACCTTCTTTCTTATACATAACTAACGGGTCTCGTTGCCCGACAGCCTGCAGGCTAATACCTTGACGAAGGTTCTCCATGGCGGTGAGGTGTTGTACCCAGTTTGCATCGATCGTCCTAAGCATTATGTATCTTTCAATGGATCGAGCGTTATCATCTCCAAGAACCGCTTCAAAACTATTGTATGTTTTTTCTATCTGTTCTCTTACCTGATCAGAATAATTTCTTTGTCCCGAATTGAAAACATATTCCGAATCGATCAAATCTCCAGGAAGAGAAATTATCCTTTGAACATCCGTTGTCAAACCTTGAATATCCCAGTTTTCTGTAGCAGAACTCGACATACCGTCGGCGATTATAGCCTCACATTCTTCTTCAATCATTCGTTGTATCTTAGGTCGTAGTTCTACACCGTCCAAAACAGCATTTCTTTGTTCATAAATGACATCTCTATGGGAGTTAACTACATCGTCATATTCCACTAAATGCTTCCGCATATCAAAATGAAACGATTCAACTTTAACTTGAGCACCTTCGATGGATCTGGAAATCATCTTATTTTCAATTGGGGTTTCATCATCCATCCCTGCCCAATCCATAATCGTCTGAATCCTATCTCCACCAAATCTTCTGACTAAGTCATCATCCAAGGCACAAAAAAATCTGGTCTCTCCCGGATCACCTTGTCGCCCAGATCTACCCCTCAACTGATTATCTATTCTTCGAGCTTCGTGCCTTTCTGTACCGATTATATAAAGCCCACCGACACTCAAGACGTGGGTGTGATCCTTCTCCCATCCGTCCACATCCTCTGAATCCTTATCCATTGCACCACCAAGAACTATATCGGTCCCACGGCCAGCCATATTTGTTGCAACTGTTACAGCCCCAGGACGGCCAGCCTGGGCAACAATCGTTGCCTCTCTATCATGTTGTTTCGCATTCAACACCTCGTGCTTAACGCCTTGTTTTTTCAGCATAGAACTTAGTACTTCCGACCTATCTATGTCAGTCGTGCCAACCAATACAGGTTGGCCTTTTTCGGATCTAGATTTGATTTCTTTTACTACAGCGCTATATTTGGCCGTTTGATCTTTGTATATCAAATCCCCGTGGTCAGTTCTCATGACCGGATTGTTAGTAGGGACACTAAGAACCTCCAACTTATAAATCTTCCAAAATTCCTCCGCCTCAGTCGCCGCAGTACCGGTCATTCCGGATAGTTTGGAATACAATCTAAAGTAGTTTTGAAGGGTAATCGTGGCATAAGTCACAGATTCCCTTTGAACAACAATATTTTCCTTCGCTTCGATGGCCTGATGAAGTCCATCGGAATACCTTCTACCTTCCATCAGACGCCCTGTAAATTCATCCACAATCACCACTTTCCCATCTTTCACCACGTATTCTCTATCTTTTTTGTAAATGACTTCGGCCCGCACAGCATTTTCTACAAAATGAGCCTGCCCGAAATTTTCAGTGTCGTACAGATTGTCTACTTTTAGAAATTTTTCGATCTTTGCTATCCCGTTTTGGCTTAAAGAGACCGATCGGTGCTTTTCTTCTACAGAATAATCTTCCTCTTCTCTCAGACTGGGAACGATCTTGGCATATTTGGAATATTCACTAGGATTTTGTTGAGATGGGCCACTTATTATCAAGGGTGTCCTAGCTTCATCAACTAGAATATTATCAACCTCATCTACTATCGCGAAGGCTCGTCCTCTTTGAACTCTTCTTTCGGCAATATCCACCATATTGTCCCGTAGGTAATCAAATCCAAAATCGTTATTTGTACCGTAAGTTATATCTGCCCCATAAGCCTCTTTTCGGGTAATCCCTTTTTCTTTAACAGTAGTTCCATCAAAATTATCAGGATGAAATAAGGAGGCATAATCATGCTGTAAAGCAGCGACGGAAACTCCCAATGAGTTGTAGATTGCTCCCATCCACTCTGCATCTCTTTTAGCCAAGTAATCATTCACTGTGACAACATGAACACCTTGCCCAGATAGTGAATTGAGAAAAGCCGGCAAGGTTGCCACCAAAGTTTTTCCTTCACCAGTCCTCATTTCGGCAATTTTACCTTGGTGCAAAACTATCCCGCCCAGTAGTTGCACGTCGAAATGTCTTTGACTCAAAGCCCTTTTGGCAGCCTCTCTTACCGCAGCGAATGCATCAGGTAGAAGGTCATCAAGCGACTTCCCTTCGCCAAAGGCACCCCTTAAGGTATTTGCTACGTCTTTCAATTCCTCAGGCGTCTTCGCCTCATACAGCGCTTCTAAAGCGTTTATTTGCTCCACCAAAGGCCTAAGTTTATCCAGGGCTTTTTCGTCAGAGCTACCCAGTATGTTTGTTATCGCTTTTAAAAAGGCCATTGTGTGTTGTTACCAGTCCCGTATTTCAAGAAGAATTATACGACTAGCACATTTATCAGTACCAGCGGTTATGATCCAAGGTTAATCAAGTCTAAGACTCAAACATTGCCCCAACTGAGAGGCCACCATGGATCCTGTGAATCGCCTCTCCCAGCATAGGAGCTATCGAAAGAACTGTTAATTTCGAGCCCTGTTTTTCATCTGGTACCGGTAATGTATCAGTCACCACAGTTTCAATGACGTCGCTGTTCTCCAATAAATTACTGGCCTCACCTGATAGTACTGGATGAGTTACGGCACAATAAATGTCCCGTGCCCCGTGTTTTTTTAAAGCCTGTGCTGTTGCTATAACAGTTCCGCCTGTACCTAACTCGTCATCAACGATCAGGGCAGTTTTATTTTCAACATCTCCAATCAAACTAACGACTTCAACTCGATCTTCATTGCCTATCCTATGCTTCTCCACCAATGACATACCAACATTCAAAAATCTTGCAGTGTCTTTAGTTCTTTTTACATCCCCCGCGTCAGTAGCAGAAGCCACCTCGATCCTCATGTCGTTGCTCTTAAAGTACCCAGCTAGCATTTGTACAGCGGATAACTCGTCAACTGGTATATTGAAGAAACCCTGTATCTGACCGGCGTGAAGGTCGACCGTCAAAACCCTATCCGCTCCAGCAACGGTAAGTAAGTTTGCAACCAGACGAGCCGTTATTGGTACCCTAGGTTGATCTTTCTTATCGCTACGTCCATAGGAATAGTGTGGTATAACAGCCGTTATTCGACCAGCAGACGCTCTTTTCGCAGCATCAATCATAACCAAAAGTTCCATTATATGGTCATTAACTGGTCTACAAAAAGTCTGCAACAAGAAGACATCCTTTTCTCTGATATTTTCTTTAAAACTCACGAATGTGTTGTCATTACTGAATTTAAAAACGTCACATTCACCTAAAGGAATACGTAAATATTCACATATATCAGCTGCAAGTTTCCGATGGGAATTACCAGAAAAAATTCTTAAATCTTCAAAAGAGGGCATATTACAATCATCTACATAGTATTTTGGTATGGATAACAACCTATTTTGGTTGTGTTCAACCGGTCAAGCGAGGCGAATTATAGCACAGTAAAATACACCCAATCGCACATGTTCACTAACTAGTATTGCTTATTATGCCAAGGTAACTGATACTTTTCTTTCCTATTGTTAGGACGTTAATCAGGACAAAAAGAATGCCAAGACAATTACCATTAAAACCTCAGTTGAGAGATTTATCACCTCAGTGGATCCAAAGGCAAGACGGAGTATTTCTGCATCTAGAAGACGACCTAGGATTGGCTAAGACTGCAGTCCAAATACCACAAAATCTAACTCCGATACTTCTGCTATGTGACGGTACGAGAACGCTCTCGTCTATTAATGGAGGGTTATTACTGCAAGGTATCTCAATAGGTGAAGAAAGAATTTCTAACCTTATTCAGCAGTTAGATGATGCTTTGCTATTAGAAAACGGTAAGTTCGCCGGAGAAAAAGACAAGGCTATTCATAAATATAGAAATTCCAAACATCGCCCAATGTCCTTCGCCGGAACAATATATCCGGCTATAACTTCTGATCTGGACCTTTTTATTGAAGAGAGCAAGTCCAAATTTGGGCCGTCTGGCCAATCCAACCAATATGACGGGACCCTGCAAGGAGTGCTATCTCCACATATTGATTTCGCCCGAGGTTATGCTACTTACGCGAAATTGTGGAGGGAGAGTGAACAGGATCTGGACGGCATTGAACAGGTGGTCATTTTAGGTACGGATCACAGCGGGGGGTTAGGCTCCATAACCCCAACTATGCAAAATTACCAAACTCCATACTCAGAGCTAGAAACAGACCTAGAGGGGGTAAGGTTGATAGAGGCGGCTATTGTAGGAAAAGATCCTTACAATGAGGAACTGCATCACATTAAAGAACATTCCATAGAACTAGCCCTGACATGGCTTCATAATTCCATGGGAGGCAAACAGTTCAAATTGTTGCCTATATTATGTGGTTCCTTTCAGAAGTTTATTATTGACAAACAACAACCTGACAGCGATGAAACAATTAAAAATATAATTGATTCTCTCTTTGAATATCGCAAAAGAGCGCGAACTTTAGTGATAGCGGCAGGAGACCTAGCACACGTTGGGCCGGAGTTTGGCGATGCCACCTCAATGGATGAATTATCTCTTGGAGATCTAGCCTCAAAAGACCATATTTCTTTAGCAAATATTGAAAAAGGAGACCCTGACAGTTTTTTTCAAGCCAGTGCGGAAGAAGGAGATGTAAGAAAAATTTGTGGCCTTACTCCCATATACCTAATGGGGAAAGTTTTGAGTGACTGTAAGGGATACAGTGTCGGATATGATCAATGTCCAGCAGATCAAAATAGAACCTCTGTTGTGTCTATTGCAGGCACTTTGTTATTCGGGCACTGAGGCAAAGTAGATATGAAAAGGGTAGGGTTTTTACTAAAAGTACGAGAAAAATATATCGAAGAATACAAGACCCACCACCAAAATGTCTGGGAGGAAATGAAGAGCGCATTGGTCAGACATGGATGGAATAACTATTCCTTATTCATTAGACCGGATGGGCTTTTATTTGGTTATTTTGAAGCAAATGAATCTTTCTCAGATTCCCTGACGGGAATGTCTAAGGAGCAAATTAACACAGAATGGCAAGAACTAATGTCGCCATATTTTGAAATTCTTGAAGGCTCGGACCCTGACCAGTCTATCGTGGAGCTTGAGGAAGTTTTTCATCTCGATTAAGGAGTAAAAACATAAGATGAGACTAAAGTCGAAAAAAGTCATCGTTACTGGAGGAGCTTCAGGAATAGGAAGGGCGATATGTACTGTCTTCGCAGCAGAAGGCGCATCGGTAGTGATAGCCGACATCGATGAACCCGGCTCTATGGAAACTTTATCTCTGATACAGTCAGCAGGAGGACATGCTGCAGCTATTACCACAGACGTATCATCAGAAGAAAGCGTAGCTAAAATGATATCGGCCTCGGAATCATTCCTAGGTGGGATTGATATACTCGTAAACGATGCTGCTGCATTTGTATTTGGCAAATTGGAAGATGTTAGCCGTAAAGATTGGGAAGTGGTGTTTGGTGTCAATGTGATTGGAGCCTCAAATACTGTAAAGCACTCCCTTCCATTTCTAAAAAAATCTGCGTCCCCAAACATCGTTAATATTGCGTCTGTCAGTGGTTTTATAGCTCAGCCGGCATTTGTGCCTTACAACGCTTCAAAAGGAGCCTTACTACAGCTGACCAAATGTATGGCGATGGACCTTTCAGAATTCAAGATAAGGGTTAACAGTGTTTGTCCCGGGGCCATCTATACCCCTGCTACTGAACGGCATATAGCCTTCGAAAATGCAGACAGGGATGAATTCTTAAAAAAGGCAGGCGAAGGAAGCTTCCTTAAGAGAGTTGGCCGACCAGAGGAGGTTGCATATGCAGCGCTATTCCTTGCGTCAGATGAAGCATCTTTCATCACCGGCACCCAGCTCGTCGTGGACGGAGGGGCCACAGTATGAGTTCGACTGGATTTGAATTCGTAGATGCTCACGTGCATTTTTACGATATGAAACATCCCACACTACGTTATGGGCATTGGCAACCAGATGAAGACCATCCCTTTTTGGGATCGCAAACCCGTATATTGGGCTCCAAAAATTATCTAGCCGAAAACTTTCTGGAAGATTCTCAACTGCACGGGGTGACTAAAGCGGTACATGTGCAAGCCGCTATAGGTTCTAAAGATCCCGTCGAAGAAACTAAATGGTTGCAAGAAGTTTATCAAAACACAGGGTTCCCAAACGCCATAGTTGGACATGTAAACCTAAGAGGTAGTGAAGCAGGCCATGTAATAGAACGTCATCTAAACCACAATAATTTCAAAGGTGTCAGAGATTTCTCATACGGGGAATACTTAGTGAGCAAGCAATTCAGGAGAGGATTCGCACTACTTGAACAGTACAGCCTTGTTTCAAGTATAGCGGCTCAGTGGCAGGATATGGAAAAACTCGCTGATTTAGCCCAAAGCTATCCTAATACCACCATAGTACTTGATCATGCCGGGTTTCCTTCGAAACGAGGTATTGAATATTTCACCAATTGGAAAGTCGGAATGGAAAAGGTTTCAAATTTTGACAATATTTTTTGCAAAATATCAGGCCTCGGTATGGGAGACAATAACTGGACTACAGAGTCTATTAGACCGTATGTTGAGACATGCATCGAACTTTTCGGATCAACCCGATCTTTATTCGCCACGAATTGGCCTATAGACAGCCTATGGAGTGAATATGGTGACGTGGTTAAGGCCTATCGTGAAATAACTAGTAACTACTCAGAAACGGAAATTGGAAGATTGTTTTCAAAAAATGCAGAGGAGATATACCAACTGTAGCGCAACCGCTCTGTCAGTACGCGGAGGTCGGTGCACAATAAATTTTTATCATGGCAGCCCAACCGACAACAGGTATTAGCCATAAAAACAACAACCACCATCTTTTATTTTGATCATGGAGGCGCCGTACACTTATTGAGAAAGTGGGACATAGCATCACACACCAAAAGATCGCAGTCAGAGGATAAAAAGGTAGGAAACTAAATAAAACTGCGTCGATGATGATTAAGGGCAAGCTGCAAATCATTTCAAATAAGAGGAAGAACCATATTTCACCTCTGGTAGACCGGCCTTCAAAATCTGACCATCTCCTAAAGCCCAAATTTATTGCAAGTGAGAATGTCAAATTTCTTTGTCCCTATAGGATTTTAAATCCATCATAGCTATTTTTTGCTACCTCATCACAGTACTCTCGGTAAGGTGGAATGCCCCCAGCATACGGCATGAATATTCGTTTCTTGCCAGGTATATTGGCTCCGACGTACCATGAATTGCAAGTGTATCGCAAAGTATTCCCGGCAATTTCCTCCACGTGATTCGTCCAATATTCTTCAGCAGGTAACTCTGCCTCTATTTCCGAGTAGCCACCTTGTTCCATATAATTTATGCAGTCTCTTATCCATTCCACATGTTGTTCAATTGCAGTCATCATGTTGGAGAGTACAGAAGGGCTACCTGGACCCGTTATAGTAAACATATTTGGAAATCCTGACATACTTAATCCAAGATAACTTTTTGGCCCTTCCGACCATATTTCTTTAAGATTGCGTCCATTTTTTCCAGTTATATTCATACCTAATAGAGCTCCAGTCATGGCATCAAACCCGATAGCGAAAATAACGATGTCGAATTCATAAATCCGATTTTTTGTTTGTATCCCTTCTTTCACTAAACCTTGGATTGGGTCAGAATTGACATCAAGGAGAGTTACGTTACTGCGGTTATAAGTTTCATAATAATCAGTATCGGCACACAGACGTTTACAACCAATAGTATTAGTCGGGGCAAGTAGTTCTGCTGTTTCTGAATTTTAAACTGTTTCCGGTATTTTCTTTCTAACAAATTCAGCTGCCGTGAAATTAGCCTCATCGCTGGTCCCAATATCAGAATAGGCAGCCGTAAAACCCGTGCCTCCTTCATCCCATCTCTTCTGATATTCCTGGGTTCTAGCTATTTCCGAAACTGATAGAGCTGAATCGAACCCAGCCTTGAAAGACGCTATTCCAGCACGATTTGCCTTTGCCTCGGCCCTTATTTCAGAATACGTACTTTTTACAACTTCAACTTCCCTTTCAATCAAAGGCCTGTTTTTTGCAGGAATGGAATATTTCGCCGTCCTTTGGAAAACGGTTAAATGCTTGGCTTCCTTGGCTATCACCGGTATTGCTTGCACTGCAGAGGAACCAGTTCTTATGATAACCACAGTTTTACCCGAAAAATCGACTCTATTATGAGGCCATCTACCAGTTACATATCAGTCACCTTGATAGTCTTTAATGCCTTTAAATTTTGGTTCATTCACGGATGAAAGAGTACCTGTAGCCATCACACAAAACCTGCCCTGAAATTCTTCCTTAGAAGAGGATTTCAGTAACCATTTTTGGTTGTCTTGATCGTATTTAACGGAGGTCACCCTCGTTTGGAATTTGATATGCCTTCGCAAATCAAACCTATCTGCTACATGGTTAGCATATTCTAATATTTCAGGCTGGGTGGAAAACCTATGGCTCCAATTCCATACTTGTTGTAATTCTTCAGAAAAAGAATAGGAATACTCCATACTTTCCACATCACATCTAGCACCTGGGTACCTGTTCCAGTACCAGGTGCCGCCGACTCCTGTTGCCTCTTCCAAAACAAGTACATTTAGACCTGTTTCCCTTAGCTCACGCAGCATGTACATGCCAGCAAATCCAGCACCTACAATTACCACATCATAGACAATTGCTCCACTATTTATATGGTCCGATTCAGATTTAAGTGAAGTCAATTTTGACCACCGTAAGAAGTTTATTTAACAAAATTATATCCAATTCTCTGGTAGTAGTCTTTAGCCTCGCATTGGTTACACTTTTTGGGCAGAAACGACAAATAAAGGATCTGACACAACGTCGCCGGGAGGACTCAGATCTACTGCTTTAGGGACACTCCACGAACCAGAGTCTCCGAAATAACTCCCAATCAAACTTGCTCTTTCAATATTATCAAATACCTTCCATATTTTTGTGGCCTTTGTGGGAAACATACGGTTTGAATACACCACGTGAAATTTACCATTGTTTTTCAAAACCCTGTTGACTTCATTGAAAACAGAAATCGGGTCCGTCATGTATTGGATGGATGCAATAACCATAGCCGCATCGAATTTATTATCTTCATAGGGAAAATTCGCATCCTTGTTTATATCCTTGGTAACCCAATAATCAAGTTGTGGATTATCGGACATTTCTTCTCGATTAAGTCCCAATCCATATACTTCATGCGTAGTGAGTTTATCAGGAATGTGAGAGCGCCAACTACTCATTAAATCAAGCAACGTGAAATCAAGCAACGTGCAATTTTCAGGCAATTGAGCAAAAAGGTATTTCTAACACTGAACGATGGCAGCTTCATCAATATGAACTACCAACCTGGCCTCGGAATAAAACAAAGCATCGTCCGATTCATCTTCTCGTTTAAATGAATTTTCTGGATACTCCATGTATCAAACCTTTAATTTACGGGGTAGCCTTCATAAGACTTTTCCTATCAAATATTTCCCATCATTCCATTCTGGTTCAGAAGCCAGATATTGCATCATATTAGTGAAGTTTTCATGTTGTTCCGGTTTCATGTTGTTCCGGTCTGTTGGCGTTTTTAAGATAAGCATCTTTACTTTCAAACACTGCTACCCCAACTAGATCTGTTGTCATTTTATCCGGTTTCATTAAAAAAAAGCCACAGCCCCCAGAGGGTTTTCTAATTTGTCGAAACTAGCTATCAATTCCTGTTCACAACCTTCTTTTACGTCTAAGTCAAATATAGTTCCGTACATAGAAACACTCTCCATATCCTGTCGGCCTAGTCGACCTTAAATTTATATTTGCAACAAAAAATACCCCCTACATCCAAAAATATAAGGGGTATTAAAATTTCCTTGTATTAGCTACTTAATTCCCAGGAGGAGCGTAGGTTATTTCAGCTGCCTTTCTCATAGCAGTTACAGCTTCCTCAACAGATATCAATGGAGTCGTCTGCAAGTTTGCTACACCGCCACCGGCTGAAACTGCCATCGATAGCGCAGCAGCACTGACGTTATCTGGCATATCGGCGATAATCACTAAGTCACCTGCACCAAATGAAAGATAAGCAGACTCAATGGACCCTCCCATTTTTTCAAACGCAGGTCGGACGACCTCAATCCTGTTTTTCGGATCAGCTATCTGAGCTGCCCACGCTTCAGCTGTGTATGAGCCTGTTATTAAATATTTTGCCATTTTCTATGCTCCTAGTGTAATTTCTATGCCTAAACTTACCAAAAATGCATCCTCCGCTCGAATTGCTGGCTAACGATGTCATAATTGGAACATCACCCCAGCAAGCGTTTTCATATTAGCATTTTTTAGGTTGACATACTCGAAAACTATTTATTACGGTAAATTTCAACCTAGCTAAAACCGACTTACCTTGGAGGGCTTCCAAGAGTCACGCCCCCGTCTACGTTGAGCATAACACCCGTAACCCACTTGGACTCATCACTAGCCAAATAAACAGCAGCCCACCCTACATCCCAAGGAGTTCCTTCCTGTTTTAAGGGAGAGGCGTTTTGGCGAGTCTGTCTTTTTTCTGGTGTCATGTTTGGAGCCGTCATTGACGAATATATTGGCCCAGGCAAAATACAATTGACCCTGACACCATCCTCCGCGTGATCAACCGCCATTGCTTTGGTAAGAGCAATCACTCCACTTTTTGAAACTGTGTAGGGAGTCAACCCTCTAGGTCTAATCGCTGATATTGACGAAATATTAATAATGGACCCACCTCCTCTCATCACCATTTCAGGCACGCTATATTTACCCATTAACATCATAGATTTAATATTGACCTGCATGACTTTATCCCACTCCTCTTCTGATACCTCAACAACAGTCCCAGAACCTCCGATCCCAACATTGTTATGAAGGATATCTAACCTCCCAAATACCCTTATGGTTTTTTCGACCACCTCTTGGCAAGTCGCTGATTTGGTCACATCGCCGACATAGGTTATACATTCGCCTTTGGTGGATTCGATTTTTTGTTGGGTTCTAATTAGGTTTTCTCCGTTAGAATCAACCAACATTACCTTGGCTCCTTCCTTAGCAAATAAAATTGCTGTTGCTTGACCATTTCCTACAACATCGCCACGTGAGCCTGAACCAGTGACAATGGCCACTTTTCCCTTTAATCTACCTAAATTCGTTGACATAAAGTAACCTGCCTTTTCGAGCTAACGGTGCAAAATTTGTGCAATTATGACATTAGAAGATTTTATTTCTAGATTCAACTCCACTGAATTGCAGAAAGCTTTAAATATCCAACATCTTTCCGACATCGGAACTACTGATGACAAAATCATCAAACTGGCAGCCGCATGCCTTACGAAATCTGAAATCGCTTACTTATTGGGAGGACTGGAAGAGTACAGGCTAAGAGAAATTTCTTTGGAATTTGAAGTAGCAAGTGCAGCCACATCAAGTCGAAAGCGACTAACTAATAGGGTTATTCAGATAGTGTTAGATGAGTACGAACCTTTCGGCCAAAGTCTCACTAAAATTAAAAATCTCAAAACACTGATCCTTTTATCTGCAGCCGCTTTAATGACTATGATTATTTTCATCACCACAGCTCTTCTTTACAGCAATGCAATCGCATTCCTTTCTGCAATTGCATTCGCCATACCTGCAAGTTTGTATCTCTATGGAAGCATAAAAAACAGATTGCAAAAAAAACGGTCAAAAAGCGAGTTAATTGAACCTGTTAGGTAATTGTAATTCTGCTGCAATATCAGTGAACCACTCAATCACCTCAGGATGGTAAGGTATACCGTTTTCCAGTCTTTCCTTCTCTTCTTCATGCTCAGGTAGACCTGCATATGTGACGTTATCATGCCCTGGAGCTGGTGCAGATTCTCTGAGAGTTTTCATATATTGATCCAAATCATCTTTAAACATATCCACATCGACAAATGCGTCAATCTTGTAAGCAAGAAAATGGTGAGATGCCCCGGCTTTTCTATTTGGTCCGGCACCACCACCAGATAAAACTGCTGAAAGTATTTCTATCATCACAGCAAGGCTGTATCCCTTATGGGATCCCAATTCACGTGTCCCACCCAGTGGGAGTATCTTAAAGTCCTCCGGCACTTGTCTTTCATCCATTATTGGTGAACCGTCGGAATCCGCAACCCATCCAGGAAGTGCATCCACTCCTAATCTTTTAGCGAGGGTGATTTTATTACCTGCAACGGAACTCATTGAAGCATCAAAAATAAAGGGGGCCTCCAACCGGGTAGGGGCTGCAATTGCCAAAGGGTTTAATCCGACTAACCTCTCAGACCCATTGGTAGGCAATACTGAAACCCCACCAGTAGTCATTGCTATTCCAATCATATTGTGTTCGAGTGCCATCATGGCGTGATATCCAGCCGCCCCAAAGTGAGCGCCATTGTTCACAGACACAGAGCCAATACCATATTTCTCTGCCCTTTCGATTGCCATATTCATGGCAGCCGGCCCTACTATAAGACCATGGCCTTGATCACTATCGATTGTACAAACCGCTAAAGCTTCCCTAACTATCTTCCAGTCTGGAGTAGGATTGATACGGCCTTCCTGGAAACCTGCGACATAACTCTTCATCATGTTGCTTACCCCATGCGACTCCACACCTCTTATGTCTGCGTACATCAACACATCTGCTGCTAGAGCAGCATCTCTAGCTGGCATCCTCATTTTTACAAAAATATCTTCTACAGCAGCCCTCATATCTTCTTGTTGCACTCGTACAGCTATATCTTCCGGTACATGAAATCTTTCAAGCACAGTAAACTCCTGATTTTATGGATTAGTAAGCAGCTCCTCCCCTATAAATATAATCTCGAACAGTACTACGATTTTTTGTAAATAGCACACTTTTTAATAAGTTCCCAATCGTGAAATATTTACTATGTAAACACCTTTCACTAAAGAACCCGGTATCAACTCATTCTATTTTCTATATCAAAAAATGTAATTATTATTTCTTGATAAATTAGCCTATATCGTTGACATCACAAGAAAGGAAGCTATACCCTCATTTCCTGCCTTTTAATAGTTGTGTTACCTAACAAAACCGGAGATAGAAATTCACTATGGGCAAACATAAAAACTTAGTTTTTATTTTCAGTGATCAGCAGCGTTACGACACTATGGCTTGTTACGGTAATGACTGGATAAAAACTCCAAACCTAAATTCACTTAGTGAAGAATCCTTTGTTATGGAACGAGCCTATGTGGGGCAGCCTGTTTGTACCCCTGCCAGAGGAACAATAACCACAGGCCTCCATCCTCATAACGCAGGACCTACTGTAAACGTAATACCTCTTCCGGCAGAGCAGAAAACTATCGCCGAATATTTACCATCTGAATATGAAACAGCATGGTTTGGCAAATGGCATTTGGGGGATGACGGGAATGCCCAACACGGTTTCAAGCATTGGATTTCAACAGAAGATGGTGTGTCTCGGTTCGTGGGGCTCAGTACACCGCCAAGCAAAAGCGATTGGCACAACTACCTGGTAGAAAAAGGTTATTCCCCAGATTCCACGCTACATAGCGACCGACCTCATTTGCCAGAGGAGGTAACACAACTTGCCCCGGACAATTGGGAGGTATTCAGCAGTGAGAAAAGATCTGAACTTCCCCCAGAAGACCAAATGGCTCATTTCCTTGGAAGAAATGCAGTTGAGTTTATTGAACATCACAAAGACAGCCCTTTCTGTTTGTATGTGAGTACATTTGAACCACACTCCCCCTACAACGGCCCTTATAATGATTTATATGACCCCGCTTCACTGCCTGTGGGCCCTGCATTTTTGAAAAAACCTGAAAATGCGCCGCTCATAAGCAGGCTTAGAGCAGAGAACAACATGCAATTCCTCGAGGGCTCTTCTGGTTCATATAGAGGGTATGTTGAAAAAAATATTGTTGGTAGTCATAACGACATAAGTTCCGAATATGGGTGGAGGGAATTAAGAGCTAGGTACCTCGCCAACATAACTTTAGTAGACGATATGGTTGGAATGATTGTTAAATCTCTCGAAGAACAAGGCGTTCTTGATGATACAGTGATTGTTTTCACCAGTGAGCACGGAGAGATGGCTGGAGATCATGGGATGCTCGAAAAACGTTCCATGTACGAAGAATCCGCAAGGGTGCCAATGGTCATAAGGGCCCCAAAGATAGGCACTGACAAGATGGTAGTCAGCGGTAACTTTAGTCATGTTGACCTGGTCCCCACGCTTTTGGATCTATTAGGTGTAGATGTCCCTGATGGACTAGACGGTAAATCAGTTGCAGAAGTCTTAGAAGATGGGTCAAATCTCCGAAACAATGAAGTGTTCGTAGAATGGAATGGGATAGGATCGATAGAAGATCGTCTACTTGGCACTCCTGACATTAATTCTATGCATCAGGCACCGTGGAGGACGATAGTTTACAGGGACTGGAAACTGAATCTATGCGCGACTGACAAATGTGAGCTCTACAACTTGAGAGAAGACCCTAATGAACTGAATAATTTAATTGATAGTCCTGACAAGCAAGATGTAGTGAGACTGCTAAGCACAAAAATAAGAGCGTGGCAATACAAAACTAATGATAAAGCTCCGCTCTAGCTTCAAGGAAATGATATTAACACCTAAAGGACCTTTCAAAGGGAGGATTCAATGAAATTAAGAGTTGGCACACTAGTAAGCTTTGGTGTCGTAGCCGTAATGGTCATGGCACTAGTAGGATGTAGTTCCTCTGATTCGGGTGCAGCACCTGCAGCACCAGCAGCAGCAGCTCCTGCACAAGCAGGTAGCAGTTCAGGATATGTCCCAGCAGCTCCCGCCCAGCCAGCGGCAGCCGCGGCAGCGGCAGCGGCAGCAGCTCCCTCTGCTGAAGTAGAAACCGCCAAAAAGGTCTCTGCTAAACCCAAACAAACCGTCGCTAAAACTGTCACCGAGTTCGAAGGTGGTAAGCGTGGTGGTGTGATGAAGATTAACACTCAGAAATGGTTCCAGAGATGGGATATGACAACCCGATCTCACTGGTCATCGACCCAGGGACTCAACCGCCACTACAGCGGTGTACTTCAGTTTTCTCCTCGAGATGGACTAACTGTAACTCCTGACTTGGCTAAAGAGTGGACTTTGACTGATGATCTTATGGGATCGACGTTTGTTTTTAATGAAGGTGTCAAATGGCACGATGGTGAAGACTTCAGCGTGGACGATGTCATATACACCATTAATAGATGGCAAAACCCACCTGAAGGTGTAGCACAACCTAGAGTAGCAGGCCTACTTCTTGTAGATAGTATGGAAAAAGTTGGTGACAATACACTCAAAATAACTCACACAAAGCCAACAAGTCGGATACTTCCCGCTATGGCTGACGCATGGCACATAATCCATCCAGAACATGTACTTTCGGAAACCGGAGGGGTTTTAAGTTCTGGAGAGCAAGTTATCGGGACAGGACCGTTCAAAGTAGACAGTTTTTCTGAAGGAAACAACATAGTATCAGTGGCAAATCCTGACTACTTCCAAGACGCACCGGACGGTAGCCCGTTCCCATACTTGGATGGAATCACTGGAATAGCTTTCGCCAATAATGATCTTTCAGCAGCGGCGCTTGCAACAGGTCAAATTGACTACTACACATCGTTGACGCCTTCCAAATCCTTCCCGATTAAGAATAAGAGGCCATCCATAATCATAACTAGGTGGGATAGCCCAGGTTTCCAGGGAATTTCCATGAATACCACGAAGGCACCGTTTGATGACTTGGAATTGAGAAAGGCGTTCGCATGTGGACTTAACACACACGCGATCGCGGAATTATCCAGCACGCCTGGTGTCGTACCGATGGAATTTCGGCAAATCAGCTTCTTTGGAACAGCAGACCCTAACTTCGAAAATGTTGCGGGTCTAAAATGCGTTGACCCAGCTCAAAGAGAAGCCAATGAGGCCGAATCTATGGCTATTTTCAAAGCAAAGGGTTTGACAGAGGTTGAGTTCGACTCAGACAATCCTGATGATCCTATTGCCACGATTGTGCAACAGCAGATGAAAGAACTAGGCGTTGATGTGAAAATAGTCACTAGTGAAGTTACCTCTGCACGAGAGAAAGCATATGCTGGTGACACAACCCTGTTCTTCTTTGGACAAGCCGTGGCTAGCAAGAGCCCTGTTGAAATAATCAACCAGGTATACCGACCAGGTGCTGGTTTTGAACTCTACCAAGCAACGCCACCAGCCAAATGGTCAGAACTTCTAGATCAACTAGATATGGCTACGCTGGGTTCTGAGGAAGAAAAGGCACTTACAGCCCAAATGGACACAATAATGTGGGAAGAGTGGATGCCTAAAGTTCCTGTTAGAAGGCCTGATGAATTCCAGGTCAAGCAGGACTACGTAAGAAACATCGATGCCATCGCAACTGCTAAATTCATTCAATCTAGATTTGTGGATGCTTGGCTAGATAGATAATCTATCCGAAATAAATAAGGACCTCAATTCCGAGACTGGTACTCCTTAAGTGGAGGAATCAGACAAAGGATTGAGGTTTCATTTAACTAAGTAGATACTGAGGTCTAGACAATCCTTGGTAATGTAACAAGCACTAACGTTCCGTCTTTAGGTAGAGGATATGCGTCAATACATACTCAGAAGGCTGCTCCTATTACCTCCTACCTTAATTTTGCTCGGCACCATTTTGTTTTTCATGGTGCAATCGATACCCGGGGATGTCGCATCGGCTCTACTTGCCGGAGAAGAAAACGCAGTTGACCCGAAAACATTGGAGAAATTCAGGGAAGATTTGGGACTGAACGAACCACTTATTGTTCAATATGGAAAATGGTTAGTCCAGACTGCTACAGGAGATTTGGGATATTCCTATTACTTCAGTAAGCCGGTGTGGGAAGTCATAAAGCCGAAAATTGAAACTACGGTTACTTTGGCCATATTTGGAGTAGTAATTGCTATTGTACTTGCATTGCCCGCTGGAATATTCTCTGCTCTTTTCAGGGGGAGTTGGTTTGACCAGTCAGTCCGAACTATCAGCGCTGCAGGAATGGCCGTGCCGGCTTTCTGGCTAGGGATAATAATTCTCTTAGTATTATCAAGAATAGTGGGCTGGATGCCCCCTGTAATTCATTCGAGTATCTTTGATAACCCCATAGATGCATTCCAGAGATATCTTTTCCCATCGTTGATACTTGGCTTTCGATCTGCAGCAGTGATAAGTCGTATGGTCAGGTCTATGATGCTAGAAGTACTGTCAGAAGATTATGTGAGAACTGCATGGGCGAAAGGTTTGCAACCGAGATCAGTAATCCTTGGGCACGCTCTTAGAAATGCCCTGCTTCCTGTGGTCACTATGTTAGGGATGTTATTTGCCACGTTGATTGATGGGGCGGTAGTTCTTGAAACGGTATTTAACTTACCCGGTATTGGCCTTCTGATGGTGGATTCGGTCATTGCTCGCGATCCTGGAATGGTCCTAGGATTAGTCCTATCCATTGGAATTTTCATGATGATATGGATACTTTTAATTGATCTTTCCTACAAAGTATTAGATCCCAGAGTTGAGTATGACTAGAGAATTGAGACATTAAAAAAAGCAAAATGAATTTAGATACAGAGACTAGTAAAAGATCCGAGATCGCCAGATACTCATGGCGGTTGATACGACAAAACCCAGCTGGAGCTATCGGTGCCTTTGTCGTTTTCGTCGTCTTAGTAGGTGCAGTATTCGCTCCATTCATAACGCCCTACGACTACGAGTCATTTGCTAGTAGCCGGTACACCAAGCCAATGGGTAACGCAACGAATGGTGGTTTGATGTTACTTGGATCTGACAATCTTGGCAGGGATCAATTCACCCGCCTACTTTACGGTGGGAGAATCTCTCTTTTGGTGGGATTCGTATCGCCAATCGTGGGAGTAGCGATTGGGTCACTACTAGGGATAATCAGTGCTTACTACGGCAAATGGACGGACTTATTACTTCAGAGGATTACTGACACTCTTCTGATAATACCTGGCCTCGTTATCTTAATGACTGTCACTGCTTCTTTTGGTTTCACAATAACTGTGGTGCTACTCGCTTTAGCTTTATTCAGCATGATCGGCAGCATAAGAGTTGTTAGGTCACATGTATTGGGATTAAGGGGCGCTCAATATATAGACGCGCAAAGAGCGATTGGATCATCGGATCTACGAGTAATCTTTATACATTTGCTGCCGAACACATTACCAGTAGCCGTGGTTTTAATAGCGGTTGGAATAGCCGGAGCGATAGTTGCCGAGGCTCAATTAAGCTTTTTAGGACTTGGTATAGCTCCTCCAGTACCAACTTGGGGGAATATGCTAAATGGTGCACAAGCCCGGTTTGACCTGGGACCCCATCTGGCAATATGGCCTGGAATTTTTATATCAGTAACAGTATTAGGACTCAACCTAGTAGGGGATGCTGTAAGAGACATAATGGACCCAAGACTACGAGGCAGACAATAAGGCAAATCATTTATAAGAAAATTGAAAACTGTTTAGGAGATTGAAATGTCAGATCGAAAACCAAATATAGTGTTCATGTTTAGCGACCAGCAACGCTATGACACGATGGCTGCCTACGGGGCCGATTATATGCAGGTACCTCATTTGAACCAACTTTCGGAGGAAAGTTTCATATTTCAAAACGCCTATGTAGCTCAACCAGTATGTACCCCAGCAAGAGCGACAATCATGTCAGGATTGTATCCACACACCGCTGGCCCGATAGTTAATATGATCAACCTGCCTGCAGAGGTAAAGGTGATATCAGAAATGATATCGGACGAATATTACAAGGGTTATATGGGCAAATGGCACCTTGGAAATGATATCGAAAGACAGCACGGCTTCAATGTTTGGAAATCAAGTGAAGACTCTCATGGCACGGGTTACACTCACACTCAATTAAACAATGAGACGTCCTCATATACAGAATATTTAATTGAAAAAGGACATGAACCAGACAACGTCCCAGCAATTCATGGAGAAAATGTCGCAGCCGGCAGAAAATTCAATTTATTGGGTAGAAAATCCGGTCAAAGAGCACCTACATTTACCTCGAATGCTCATTATGACATGCCTGAAGAAGATCAAATGGCATCTTACTTAGCTCAAGAGGCCACGAAATTTATAGAAGACAACAAAGACAAACCTTTTGTCCTCTACGTGAGCACATTCGAACCCCACTCTCCATACCATGGGCCATTTATGGATCAATACGACCCAACAACCCTCCCGGTAGGACCTGCTTTTCTAGAAAAACCTGAAAGTGCCTCATTGGTTAACAGAGTCAGAGCCGACTACTTCATGAAATTTATGCTTGACGGCGAGGACCAAACCCAGGACGCGTACATGATGAACTATGCTGCGGCGCGGGAAGACGTTACAACTGAAGCGGGTTGGCGACAATTGAGGGCCCATTACATGGCCAACATTACCCTTGTAGACAACATGGTTGGAACCATCAACCAAGCTATTAAGGATGCTGGCATAGAAGATAATACAATAGTCGTATTCACCAGTGAACACGGCGATATGATGGGTGATCATGGGATGCTTGAAAAACGTTCAATGTTTGAAGAATCGGCTCGTGTTCCACTACTCATGAAAGTACCGTGGCTTTCCAAAGGAGCCCAGGTCATCGAAGGAAGTGTAGGCCATATAGACCTTGTGCCAACTCTGCTGGACCTAATTGGGCAAGAAGTGCCTAATCATTTACAAGGGAAAAGCTTAAAACCTGTTCTTGAAGGGGAATCTGATCTTTCTGAGAATGACGTATTCATATCTTGGAACGGCTATGACAACAACATACCAGATAGGTTCCTCGGTGACATAAAAATTAATAGGATGCTCAGGTTGCCATGGAGGACCGTGGTAACGCCAGATAGATGGAAATTAGCTCTATGTGCTGGGGATCAATGTGAACTTTACGACCTAAATGATGATCCTTATGAACAAAATAATTTGTTTAATGATCCCGATCAACAGGACCGAGTGAGGGATATGGCCGCCAGAATTAGAGTATGGCAAGTCCAAACCGGGGATACAGCACCTATTCCTTCCACAATTTAGTTCCACAACGGATAAACAGGACGAGTAAGGAGCATTTTATGGCTTTTACTCATCCTGTTTGGGCACCCCAGTATTCTTACTTATTACCTTAAATTTCTTTAGAGAGGGACATTATGGCAAAGCAACCAAATCTTGTTTTCGTATTCAGCGACCGTCAAAGGTTTGACACATTAGAAGCCTATGGGAACGATTACGTAAAAGCACCCAACTTAAATGCACTTTCCAAAGAAAGCATCGTTTTCAAAAACACCTATGTAACACAGGCGGTCTGTGCCCCAGCTAGAGCGTCAATTATGACTGGTCTATACCCTCATGCGGCGGGCATGCCTAGAAACAAACTGGTTATGCCTGAAGAAGTGGAAACCATTGCCAACATGGTCTCTGCCGACTACAAGAAAGCATATTTCGGAAAATGGCACCTGGGTAATGAGGTAATCAACCAGAGAGGATTTGACGAATGGGCTAGCGGCATGGAGACATTACGTGATGAATATACTGAAGAAGAATATTTGGATATGGACACGAGTTACCACGAATTTCTTGTGGAAAACGGGTTTGAACCTGATGAGCTTCTCCTTGGGAGTAAAATATTCTCGGATGAGATGAGGGCAGCTTTGCCGGCAGAATTTCAAATGGCTTCATTTTTTGCAAATAGAGCTGAAACATTCATTAAAGAGAACAAAGATAATCCTTTTGTAATGTACGTTAGTTTCTTAGAACCTCATCCGCCATGGACAGGCCCATACGATGGGGTGCACGATCCTCAACAGGTACCCATCGAACCAACTTTCCTGAAGAGACCTGACGGCCATTCATTGTTCAGCAGGGTGCGAGCAGATTTTTTTATGCAATCGGACCTTCATACTCCCGATGATGTTGATGATTCAGAATGGGAAAAGGGCAGGGAAGAATATAACGCGCTAGATAAGGCGATCGGTCGACAATTTGATCTCAAGAACCCAGATTCATGGAAACAAATTAGGGCTAATTATTACGGGAATATTACTTTAGTGGATGATGCCGTAGGGAAAATTCTTAATGCTCTAGAAGAAGCAGAGATAGCAGAGAATACAATATTTATTTTTACCAGTGAGCATGGCGATTTAGTAGGAACTCATGGAATGATGGAGATGCGAACCTTCTATGAGGAAGCCGCCAAGGTCCCGCTTATCATCCGGGCTCCAATGCACACTAAAGAAGCAAAATTGATTGATGGCAATTTTGGACAAATCGATTTAGTGCCGACATTATTGGACCTATTGGGTCAAGACATTCCAGAACATTTACAAGGAACCAGCAAATCAGACGTAATAAAAGGGAAAGCAGATCTAAAAGGTAATGAGGTGTTCATGGAACACAATGGCATCGGTGATAGAAATCTGGGCACCCCTGCAATAAATATGCTTAACAACATGCAGTGGCGATCAATTGTTACAGGCGATAGGTGGAAATTAAACCTTTGCGCTACAGACCAATGCGAGCTGTTTAATCTTAATGAAGATCGCTTTGAAGAAAATAACCTTTTTAACAACCATGAACACAAAGATCGAATTAGGATCATGGCGGCAAAGATCCGTATGTGGCAATACGAGACTGGAGATCATGCTGCTCTTCCAGACGTATAGGTGGCAGGAAACCAGGGACCGAATTGGCTTTCTGCAGATTTAGACGATTCAGGTTATTGGAATAATTTTGAACGGAGTTTTTTGAGTTTTGGCGAAAACGACTTCCAATACCCCTTTCGTATAGGACGATTTGGCATTTTCCAAGCTCACAGACTCAGTCCATTTCATCATCCACTTCAACGAAGGCTTAGTTCGCTCATTCAACAATAAATTCCTCAATCTAGGTATATTTTATAAATCTTGGTATGATCGATAATCAAAATGAATATCCATTAAATCTCAAGATAAGGAACGAAAATTGGGGCCTCTTAATTTACACGCAGCTATAGCTAACTACGGACATACCACCACCCTAAAGGATGGTACATTCACCTCTGATGAATTCGAACTTACTCACACTGAAATTTCTCCTGTACCAATGATTTTCCGAAGGATGGTGCGAAATTTAGAATTTGATATAGCCGAAATGGCTCTGGCTACCTACATCTGTTCGAAGCATTATAAAAAGGGATTCACGGCTCTTCCGATATTTCTAACAAGAGCTTTCTACCACGGGGGAATAATGTGTAATGCCAACTCGGGCATCAAGAAACCTAGCGATCTAAATGGTAAAAAGATAGGTACAAGAAGCTACACTTTAACTCCTGGAATATGGACAAAGGCAATTTTGCAAACTGAACATAATGTTGATTTGGATTCGGTCACATGGGTTCTTTCTGGTGATGAACATGTAGCGGAATACCAGACTCCGTCTGGTGTGATTTCCTCTGAACACAACGATCTTAGCAAAATGCTACTCTCAGGGGAGGTTGATGCGGTAATTGGGGCTGGAACCATCGATTCTCCAGATGCTGTTCCTTTGTTCGAAGACCCAGACGAACTTGATACCGGCTGGTATAACAAGACAAAAATTTACCCCATCAGCCATTTGCTTGTTGTAAGAGACGATTTGCTACTAGCTGAACCTTGGCTAGAAGCCGAAATATATGCGCTTTTCAAAGAAGCCAAAGATTCTTATGTTAAATCACTACCGAGTTTGTCAAAGATAGATGCGAACGACAAACAAAACAAAAAAATGGCCGCTATCGTGAATGGAGACCCTCTTCCTTACGATTTAAACGGGGCGTATCAAGGGATAAACACATTTATAAAATTTAACGTGGATCAAAAAATAATCCCAAATTACGTGAACCCAGAAAGTCTGTTCACTATGCCAAAATAGCCATTAAGTAGGATTTTTACAACTAAATATGGTCGTATAAAACTAAATATGATCGTATAATTGCAGAAACCGAAAGATCGAAATCCATATAGGTGTAATTACTTAGGTGGAATTGCCGTTGTAATGGCTACCTATAGCCTTTATTATTTAAAGGACATGTGAATCCTAGTCCAATATGGAATCTTAATGAGGTAGAGAACATGAAGCAGTTGATGCTTGTAATTGCTATTTCCATCCTTTCTGTCGCCGCTCTGGCTTGCGGTCCTGCTGTGGGACGAGCTGTGGGTGACGCACAAGTTGATGTTGACGCAACCCTGGCCGAGATGGGAGAACCCACCACAGAAGCTGAGAAAGAGCTTTATGCCATGATGAAGGAAATAGATCGCCTTCACAAAGAGGAGCGCGAAGACCTCCTTGGCGCACTTGATGATTCAGGTAATATTATCAATAACCTGGTAGGAGTTATAGACTCACTTGGGAACGAACTGGATGAAGAAACTTTAATAAAAATAGGTTCCGTCGTTGCTAGCGGACAGGATGTGGATGCTTTCTTCCAAGGGGTCAGAGAACAAGCCTACCAAAACTCAGCCAAAGAAGATGAGATTAATAAGCTGCTTCAAAATGAAGAACGTGCTACCTGGGACCGTATCAAGTTCCTAAACGAACAATTAGATAAAGCAAACGCAGAAAAAGCTGGAATAAAGAAAGACCTTGATAAAGCTCACGTTAATTTAGACAAGGCAGACAAAGACGAAGACAAGTGGATAAAATCTAACCTTGACAAAGAGCAAGAAAAACAAATTCTCGAAGTCAGAATGGAAAGGGCTGCCGGAAAATTTGAAGTTGTCACTGCAATGATAGATCAAGTTCTTGGTGACGACGACGACGATGTAGCTGATGCCCCTTCAGCTTTTGAGAAAAGCGCAGAAGAAGCCGGTCGATACCAAGCGGCAGGCATATTTCATAACTGCCTAGTAAATGGGGGGGTTGAGGTTAAAGAAACCACTAGAGAGGAAATGAAACACTGTCGACAGGGTGTGATAGACGAACTGGATTCACTAGGTACAAAGACAGTCAAAATTGAGAACGGTAAGGTAATTTCAGAGCCAAACTACGTGGCTTTGCTAGACCTTGATGACGTCAAAGAAGTTGTAGACACATTTATGCATTGTGCCCAGTCGGCCGATGCCGTAAGAATCATAGGCCCAGCTGTGGAAGGCTGTAAAATGGAAGCCAAAGAAATGCACCATGACGCAGCCGGTAACGGCTCTTCGTTTACGGATCATTTTGCAAATAAGATTGCCGGTGATAATGCCGATGCAAGAAGAACTCGCAAATTCATCGATGTGAAGGCAGAGGCGATTGGTGACCCAGATTTTCAAGATAAAGTAAATAAGGTAATGTACCAGCCTGGTCGTTCTAAAGACGAGGTTAGGGATAGTTTTAAAAGTCTCCTTAATGAGGCAAAAGAGGATTTACATTGTGACCCACAAGGGCTGAGGGCAAAGCGATGTGACGACATTAAATTCCCTGAAGTGAACTATACACCTGAAATGACTCATAATGACACCCTAGGCAGAAACATTCCAGTAGCTCACCAGTACGAGAACCGAATTAATGACAGGGATGATCAGTACCAAGGGGGAGATGGTCAGAACCAAGGACTTCCACCTGGAATTACAATGGCGCAATTTAATGATGTCTTTGGTGGTGGTCAACCTCGAATGGTTGTTAAAGAACGGGTCGACCAATGCGTTAGTGACGGAAATCCAATGAATGAGTGTCTGCGTGATGTGAAGAATGATATGAGGGAAGAGTTTAAGAGTCACGAAAACTTCGACCACAATAAGTATTCGGACAGAAAGGAATTGGATAATCTAAATACGAATGCTGTACGCCAAAATACGGGAAACCCACAGGGTGGTGATGGCCACACTATGCATACGAACCAATTCGGAGGTCGTGGTGACGGAGTCGGTAAGAGGGGAGCCCTAGATTTCAACCAGTGCATGACTGACAATACTAGTACGGGGCCTCAATATAACTCGGACGGAACCTTCGCCAGTTCACCATCACACGGTGACGCTGCCGATAACTGTATGGGCCAAGCCTCAAACACAATGCGAGATTCATATGGAAACAAAGACATGGGTCACCATGCCGGTTTTCCCCAAAATCCTCAGAGCGGCATGACAACTCAACAGTAGAACAAAAATCGTTTTCTAAACTAGTGTAAAAAACCGGTTCATGGGAAATCATGAACCGGTTTTTTTATTGCGAAAAATTCACGTATTAATACCCAAGTGGAATTGCCGTTGTTAACCTCCGGAAAAGCATTTAATATCGTAGGGAGATATTTAGTTCCACCAGACACGAGAGGTCAAAATATATGAAGCAGTTGATTATGCTTTTTTCCATTTCAATATTATCCGTAGCTATATTTGCCTGCGGGCCTGCTGTAGGTAGAGCCGTGGGTGATACTCAAGTAGACGTGGATGCCACACTTGCTGAAATGAAGCCAGAAACAGAATCAGAACAAGAGCTCTATGACATGCTTAAAAAGATTGATCGCCTGCACAAGGAAGAGCGAGCAGAGCTGTTAAAAGCTCTTAACAGCTCAAGCGAAGTGATCGATGAACTTATTGTCTTGATAGGCGATGACGTAGACCTCGGTAATATATCAGTGTCTGCAAAAAATTTAACCGACGGTGGAGCGGATGATTCAGATCTTTCGGATCTTATAAACCGGGCCAAATCAGCCAGGGATAGGGAGATGGAGATTTTAGTAGCACTTGAAAATGCTGAGAAAATTCCATGGGACAGGATTAAATTTTTAAATGACCAGCTAGATGCCGCAAACGCCGAACTGGGAACTCTAAATGAGGATCTTGCCGAGGCAGCTAAGGATCTAGATCACGCCGACCAACTGGAGGCAAAATTGGTGAATGGTTTAAAAGGTCAGGATAGTGAATACGTTGCCCTAGCAAGGAGGGCAGAAGAAGCCTCAGAGAAAATAGATGTTATCGGTCATATATTAAAAGTGACTTTCAAAGATGATGAAGAGGAGACAGCCACAGAAAAACTTATCCGAATGGATGGCCGAGAAAGAATGGCAGATAAGTTGGAAGATTGTATGGATGACTCTGATTCAGAAAATGCTAGAGTAGCCAGAGAAACCTGCGCAAAAGAGGCTATTGCATTTCATCAAGAAATCAAAGCAATGGAACCTGAAAATGTGGGTGAAATAGATAACGCTGCCATGTTATCCAACCCGGACACTGAAGATGCCGTTTATGGGGTACTAGAGTGTTTGGAAGATCTGGAAGGTATGATGTTCACAATGGACATGATAGAAGATCCAGTAACAGGTGAATTCATAGGTAGAGCTGAGCTTTACAGACGAAATTGCTATAGAGACGTAAATGAAGATATTCTAAAAAATGGTGGGGCAGATTCCATTATTGAAAGGGCAGCGATTAGTAGTAGCGATGATGCGGCCACATCACTGAAGAGAAAACTCGATTCTGACGACATGGCCACTAGACAGATTAGGAAGGACATAAGAGAAGGTCTTGATGACATAAACGACAAGAAATTCAAGTCCAGTGTCGAGGACCTACTTTACAATAAATCTTTGACAGGCCAAGGTGTGGAAGACCTTATGGAAAGCATTCTTGACCTCGCACAAGATGACCTAGATTGCGACCCTAGTGGTATCAAGGGAGAACCTTGCGATTATGTTGATCAGTATGAGTCTCGCGAATATTACCTGGAAGAAATAGCTATGAGATTACATGAAGAATATCGTGCCCTTGACGGTATTAAGGAAGATCGTTGGGCATCTTTCGAAGAACCAATCCGAACTATTGTCAACGAAACCGCAATACGGCTATTTGACAATGATGACATGGATAGATTTTTGATCAATGAAAGAGGCGAAGTTTCCATAGCTGGCGGCGATGGTTTTAACCTTGAGATATATGGCATAGTTCGGGAGATTTCAGAGGCAGTCCAGTCAAATCCCGATTTGAATGATGGCTTAAATAACGTAGATGCCGATGCGCTTGATGATGTGGTTAATATTGTTGCATCAGACCTCATTGGTGGACTCGCAGTTGGTGACAACTGGGGTATGGCGGGAGAAGTTGGTGGCAAATTTGAATCGTGTATAGACTCTATGATTGAGAACGAAAGTATGGAAGTCGGTGATGCTGCAGCAAAATGCTTAGAGTTTACATCTAGCGCTTTTTCTGCTGAATTCAACCTGGACAATAAGAAGAACTAACCATCTCTCACAATTTATTTGATTGAATAAAGAAACACCGGTCCAAATTATTTAAGCCAGTGCTTCTTTATTGGTATCATACCGAGATTGACTTCATTACTTCCTTTTAGCGAAAATTGGTCAATTCTACTTGGCAATTTTTCATGGAGATCTAAATGGATATCGTTAGCCTCGCCGACCTAAAACAAGCAGCGAAAGAAAAAATACCGTCAGATCTATGGGATTTTATAGAAGGTGCTGCTTTTGATGAGGTCACCAAACAGAGGAATGAAGAAAAATTTCTTGACCTTACCATGAATCCGAATTTCTTAATAGATGTTGGAACTAGGAACCTTTCTACCACAGTTTTTGGGAAGAAAATAGACTTTCCTATAATGATCGCTCCTGCAGGTGGTAAAAGACAGTTACACCCTGAAGGGGAGATAGCCGCCGCCAAAGGGGCCGGAATGTCCGGAACCCTATACGCTCTTCCCACTGCATCTGGATTCAGTATCGAAGAAGTAGCAGAAGTGGCATCGGGACCTCTTTGGTTCCAGCTGTATCACTCAAATGATGAAATAACAGAATTTCTCGTGACGAAGGCCAAAAGCGCTGGATACTCTGCCATTTGCCTGACCGTCGATGGTCCAACATCCGCTCCTAAAGAAAAGGATTTACGGAACAATTTTAGACGTAAACCAGAGCTATACAACGGTAGTTTCAGGGAAAGGCCGGAATTTGCGAGAAGCACAGATATCATCGTTCCAGATTTTTCAGATTTTAGTCCGGAAGAATACCAAGGGTTAACCTGGGAACGATTAGATTGGCTTAAATCACTCACCAACCTACCCTTAGTAATAAAGGGAATAAGGACAGTTAGAGATGCTTTACTCTGCGCCGAATACGGTGCCGATGGAATAGTAGTTTCAAATCATGGAGGACGGCAAATTGACCGGACATTATCTTCCATAGAAACCTTATATCCAATAACCCAAGCGGTTGGGGAAAACTTAGAAGTATATTTTGATTCTGGGATAAGACGTGGGTCAGATGCTTTTATGGCCTTAGCTTTAGGAGCTAGAGGGGTATTTGTAGGTAGACCCGCATTTTGGGGGATGGCATATCAGGGCGCTGAAGGAGTCAAATTAATGCTTGATATCCTCAAGTCAGAATTCGACAGATGTTTGGCTTTTTGTGGCTACAGAAACTTATCTGAGATAGAAATCGGCTCCGTAAACATACCTACTCACTGGCCAGTGAACATACCCTAGCAAAATTGAGGAGGTATCCATATACAAATCAACTTGACCCATGGGGACCTCAGCTAATCTTTTTCAGAAACAATGATCACACATTGGGCATTACTTTCTCAGCAAACCATCCAATTCTACTGACCATCTCTTCAGGAGGATAAGACCAAATAGAACCATAATATTCACACCCAGCGTCTCCGTATGAATTAATAGTTTCTATACAGGGCTCAGCTTCTGTGAAAACATCAAAGTTTTGCAACGCTCCTTTCAAAGGAATATTTATACCGAGTTTTGAACGCTTCTCTCTAAGATAACTAAGGCCTTCCGCGTATATATCAGGGCTAATATTCGTTGGGATCCAAGCATCTCCGTATTTTGCTGCTAGTTGAAGCATTCTTTTGCCCCTTACACCAAACCACATAGGCGGGTGTGGGTTTTGCGTTGGAACCGGGGAAATTACCGCACCATCCGACTTGTAATTATTACCTTCGAAACTCACCTTTTCACCTGTCCACAGTCTTGTAATCAGATCTAGCGCCTCTTCTGTCCTTGTCACCCTTTGGCCAGGTGAATCCCAACAACTAAAGCCGTCAAATTCAGGCTGGTGCCAACCTGCTCCTACCCCAAGTATGGTTCTACCTCCAGACAAGTGGTCAACACTAGCCACGATTTTCGCTAACTGAGATGGGGGGCGAAAGGGAATTGGTGTAACTACCGTACCAAGTTTAATAGACGCAGTCTGGCCAGCAAGGTAACCAAGTATGCTCCAGGCATCTAAGGTTTCCGGCCCATCGGGTAGCATGTAATGGTCCCACGACAAGAATGCATAAAACCCTGCTTGTTCCGCCGCTTTACCGACTTCAGAAATTAGGTCTCTATCCAAATATCCCTTTTTGACCGGGTAAATCAACAAGTGTTCCAACTGATGCTCCTAATAAAATCATTGTTATAGTACTGAACTTATATTTTTCAGCACATCTTCTGCTTCATCCATCATATTCCGAATAATTTCGGATGCTTTATCCACAGAGGTAATTGCCCCAGAGGCACTACTCGCATTTACCGGAGCGACAGATAAATCGGCGTTTTTCATTGCCAGGGCTATATCTGTCTTTAAATCTTCTTTCTGTTCCAGCAATTCTTCATAGTTTTGGTGCCATCTTTTAGTAAATTTATTTTGGATGACTCTATGGCCTACTTCATAAGGAAAGGGGGCATCAGTGGCCAAATCATAGGATTTAGTAACAATAGTTTCGTCCGTGGTCATCTCTGTTAAGGCCTGTTTGGCCCACTCGGGGCCAAACCATTCGTTCGAGGCAACGAATCTACTGCCAACCCAAACCCCACTTGCTCCCAAGGCCAAAGCGGCAGCGACACCCCTTCCGTCCACAATACCACCAGCCGCCAACACAGGAATTTCCGGACACGCATCAGCTACCGCAGGAACGATCGAAATTGTACCTATATGGCCGGTATGCCCGCCACCATCCGTACCTTGGGCCACTATCAAATCAACCCCTATTTCCTTGGCGTTTATTGCCTGTCCCAGTGTTTGCACTTGAGCCAAAACTTTTATACCCGCATTTTTAGCATCCTCTATGTATGGAGATGGATCTGAAAAGGAATGGCCAATCAGATCTACCTTATTCCTTACTGCGACAGAAACTAGTTCATCTATACCATCGACACTAGTTATAAAACCCACACCAAATGGCTTATCTGTAATTTCCCGTACACGTTTAATTTGAAATTCCAACCACTCAGGATCTGGAATGGTGTTGCCCATTCCCAGCATCCCAAATCCACCTGACTCAGATACGGCTCCTGCCAATTCTGCAGTAGCACTAGTAGCCATCGGTGCATTTAAAATCGGGTGTTGTATCTGAAGGAAATCGGTCAATCTTGTTCTAATCATAGAATTAGTTCCATAATTTCATTCTTAAATATATTTCCACTTTACTATATATACCACACAGAAGCTGTAAATCCTGTATACACCATCAGAAATAACATAGTTGGATAGCAGCAAATAAGTTAATTACTCGGTTAATGGAGGATCAAAATGAATTACGATGAAGCTCTCCCTTTCCTAGCTAAAAACCACAAAGGTGTTATAAGTACAACAAGGCCGGATGGATCCACACATTCCAGCATCGTAGTTTGTGGGATTTATAATGACAAACCAGCTTTCGTATCTGTATATCCCAAATCACAAAAAATTTTGAACTTAAGAAGAAATCACAAATGCACTCTCCTATCAGTAACTGGGGATTGGCGAAATTATGTGGCAGTGGAAGGATTAATTTCTCTCACTGATTACGGCAATACTGATAAAGAAATAATGCGGACCCAACTTAGGGAAGCATACATGTCTTGCAGTGACAGCCCACATCCAAACTGGGAAGAATACGATAGAGCAATGGTACGACAAGAGGCTGTAATAGTTGTTCTGGAACCAACACGAGTTTACGGCTTGTTACGTTAGATAGAATACTGTGATATAAATACTTAAGTTTTTCCAACACCTGTTGGCCCCGGAAATATGAAGGCCCCAGTTGGCCTTCTAGGGTTTTCAAGAAAGAGCGACAATCAATAAAGTCGACAGAGAAAAACCATGGTAGTTTCTGACAAGGAAGAATTTGAGTTAAGAGCCCATCTACTCAGAAGAGCAGGGTTCGGATCAACTAGGTCGGAACTTCAGAGACAAATGGAAAATTCCTACGAAGATACTGTTGAATATCTTCTGGTCCCAAATTTTACCGATTGGATGGGAGACCATATTGTAAGAAGATTCGATGGAGAGGCATCAGGAATGATAAATGCCCCTGGGGCATCCCGTAATTGGCTATACAGAATGATCAGCACAGCCAATCCATTGACAGAAAAAATCCCCCTTCTCTGGCACAGTATTTTTGCCACTGGCGTGCCAAAGGTCATTAATGGAAGAGTGTTATTTGATCAGATAAATATGCTCCGAAAATATGGTACCGGAAGGTTGGACGACCTATTGTTACAACTTTCAAAAGACCCCGCAATGATCGTATGGTTAGATAATCAAGAGAACCATAGGGATGCGATGAATGAAAATTGGGGTAGAGAGCTTTTGGAACTGTTTTCCATGGGTGTTGGAAATTACACTGAAGAAGACGTAAAGGAATGTGCTAGAGCATTCACGGGCTGGACTATCGGAAACACTGAGTACATGATGGTCCGAGCAAAAAGAGACTCCGATTGGCCTTATGGAAGAATCGCCTACCATTTCGAATATCGAGAAGACGATCACGATATGGAAGAACGAACCTTTCTAGGGCAAAAGGGAAATTTCAACGGTCAGGACATTATCCGAATAATTTGCGAACAAGAAAGTACAGCAAGATTTATATCAAGACACCTTTATCACTTTTTTGTGGCGGATGAAGCACCAGTCCCTTCATGGTCTACAGTAGCACCTAGAGACCCAGAGGCAATTGATCAACTAGTTCAAGAGTACTTCAACTCGGATCACAGCATAACTGCGATGCTGCGAACCCTCTTCAATTCAAATTTTTTCAAATCCCAAAATGTCAGGTACCAAAAGGTGAAAGGACCTGCTGAATTTGCGGCAACTGTTTTGAGACTTGGTGGGCAATTCAATCTTCCAAATAAAGATATGATCCTGAAATATCAACAGATTGTTTGGATGGGTCAAGAGTTAAGCAATCCCTCGAGCGTGGAAGGTTGGCATGAGGGGAAAGAATGGATTGATACTGGGACACTGATAGAGAGAATTAATTTTGCATCAGATCAACTGAGCGATTACGAAAATCCAGGTGTTCGCGAAATAGTAGACACATTGATAAAAGACAGTGCTGGACTCCTGTCCAGTGAGGAGACAGTCTCAAATTGTCTTGCACAACTAGGCTTCCTGGAAATCTCTGCTGAGACTAAATATATTTTAGTGAGATATGCTCAAAAGATTGACGATCCAGTTTCCAAAATAACTGGTGTACTTCGTCTTTTGACCACTTCCAGAGAATTTCAATTGGCGTAGCCGGAAAATGATTGAATATTTGCTTACGCTAGGAATTGTCGCAATGGAAGGAAGGGGATTTGAGTACCCAACAGACTCAGTGTCAGCTCCGAATGCCCGTTTGTACGTAACAAATAAGTCGAGGAATTATGGAGAACGAGGGGTTAGAATAACTGTATTAGACCTCGACAGTGAATTTTATGGGACATTTGGAACTTTTGGAACCTCAGATGGGAAGCTGCAGTCCCCTTCGGCTATTGAGGCTACGGACGACGGGAGAATCCTTGTCTGCGATGACTATACTCATACTGTTAATTTATTTGACTTAGAAGGTAAATTTTTAAACCGATGGGGGATTTACGGTCGAGGTGAAGGTGAACTTAACGGTCCATCGGGATTAGCTGTTGATTCTGATAATAACGTGTACATATCAGATACCCGCAATCACAGGATCCAAAAATTTAACATCGATGGTTACCATATAGCCACTTTCGGTAACCAAGGAAAAAATAACGGTCAATTTGATCTACCATGGGGTATATCAATGACTCCTCGAAACACATTGTGCATCGCCGACTGGGGAAATAACCGCATACAAGAATTAACGATAGACGGGGATGTTTTATCGGTCATCCATAACGAGTCAAATCCTTTATATGAATTGAAATACCCTTCTGGCGCGGTGGTGGATGAGAATGGGTTAATTTACATATCGGACTGGGGAAATGAAAGGGTGAAAATAATAAATGATGAGGGCCTCATGATCCAAAATTTAAGAGGCGAGGGAACAATTTCAAAATGGGCTGGTGAATTTCTAAACACTAATGTCGAAGAAAATGACGCCCGGCAAGCATCAAACATGGATATAGAATTGGATTTCCTTGATGATAATGATCCACACAGCGAGTCCGCTCATATAGAAAAATATTTTTGGTCCCCAGTTTCAATCAAATTGGATAAGTTTAACCGGGTATACGTAACCGAAACTAATCGCCACCGAATACAGGTATATCAACAAACGTAGGAAAATTACAAGACATCATGTGACAAGTATTTCCTCAACCGAAGACTTAACGGAAGTATTGCAAAAGTAACCAAGCCCATTACATAAGTAGACCGCACCAAGCCAAAAGCATCCGCCACAAACCCGTACAATAAAGGCGCCCCAATCGTACCTATTTCGTTGGTAGTATAAAAAAATCCATAATACCTTCCCCTCCGACTGGTAGGTACAAACTTAGCTACAGTTGCATAGAGGGCGCTAGAGGTACCATTTAACCCAACTCCCATCACAAGTACAAGAGGCCAAATAAGCAGATACGGAGTGTAAAGTGATAAGACGATAAAAACCGCCGTCATTCCTTTAGTGATCCAAATAATGTTAACCGTGCCAATTTTGCCATCCAACCATCCACATACATATTTACCCGCGGCTCCACCGGAAAACAAAAGAAATAAGGCAGTACTTATTTCACCCGTCCCCATTCCGTGACCAACTAGAATAAAAGGTAGGAAAACGAGTACGCCTGTCCGAGTAGCATTGTCTAGTGCCCCTATGAAACTCAATGAAATGAACGCCTGGTTCTGAGTTGATTCTCCTAAAGCATCACCTGAGGAAAGGCTGGTCACATTCGGTTTAGGTCGCCCCATATTAAGGTTACGGTTAAAAGCTGCGGTCACCAACATTAAGAAAATTCCTGCAGCCCCTATGTAGAACATGGTTCCACCCCAACCGAACATAATTAGCAAGGTTCCGCCCAATGCTGGAGCAACCATTTTTCCCAAATCCCCTGAGAAATTTACGGTTCCTACCGCTGCTGAGCGGCCAGAATCATTATATGCCCGAGAAACCATACTGGAAGCCAATGGATGCTGGGTTCCCCCTCCAAGACCTCCAATAATTGCGAACACAAATAGTAACCAAAACCCCTTCGATACCCCCATCCCTATTAACCCTGCAGAGGCCCATAAGTTACCCGTTACAAGCATCCAAAATTCTCCGAAATACTCTGCCAAAAAACCTGCTGGTACCTGCAATACAGCGGTAGCCCCACTATGAGTAGACCGGAGTAACCCAACCTCGGCGTAAGTCAAACCTAAACTGTCTTTAATAGCAGGCAGGAGCGGTATCAGCAGTGCAAATATCAGATCGCTCCATATATGCATAGCAGATCCAAAGATCAAAATACGCCGGGGAGTCATTTGTGGGTTGGACATGTATAGAAATATCTCGTGGTTAGGTAAAATGATTTGTGATGTTATCAGGGCTCACATAATAAATCACATTCAGGTGTAGCATATGAAAACTAGTTTGGATACTTCAAAGATAGGGAAAACCGACGTTAGTGTTACTAGAATAGGTATGGGTGGAGCCCCTTTAGGTGGACTAGACTCTAAAACCGCCCGAAACACCCTGGAATATGCCTATGCACAAGGCATACGGTATTTTGACACGGCACCTTTGTATGGATCAGGGCTGAGTGAAATACATAATGGGGAATTTCTTTCAACATTAAAAAGAACCGACTTTGTCCTATCCAGTAAGGTAGGTCGGTTGATAATTCCCGGCCAAGATATCCCGTTTAATTACACAAAAGAGGGGATTCTTAGGTCCATAGATGAAAGTCTCACAAGATTGAATTTGGATTCAATAGATATAGTGCTGATACACGATCCAGACGACCATTATAGTTCTGCGTTGAATGAAGCATTCCCCACTCTGGCAAAACTTCGAGAGGAAGGAGTCATAAAAGCTATAGGGGCGGGTATGAATCAATGGGAGATGCTGAGGCGGTTCGCCGCAGATGCAGATTTTGATTGTTTTCTTGTGGCAGGCAGATACACATTGCTTGACCACTCGGCCCTTCATGAATTAATGCCCTTGTGTTTGGAAAAAGATATAAGCCTGATACTCGGGGGTCCTTACAATAGCGGAATACTAGCATCTGACCTGGATACTAAAAGCACCTATTTCTATGACCCTTCACCCCTTGAAGTAATAGAAAGGGCAAAAAAGATAAAACGGGTTTGCGATCGTCATCGGATACCTCTCAAAGCAGCTGCACTACAGTTCGGACTGATGCACCGGTCCGTTGCTGCAACTATTCCAGGACCTCGGAGCCCAGGGGAAATAAAAGACAATATAGCAATGGCTTCAGTAAAAATAGATTCCGATCTGTGGAAGGAATTGAAACAGGAAAAATTAATCCACCAAGATTGTCCGGAGTAAATATTCTACAAAATCACAGTTGGTGGGATATGAAAGTCTTCATGATTTCGATTGCCTCATCTGATTCTGGCTGCGGATCTCTCACAAAACTGTGGGGCATACCATCAAATACAACCAATTCAATCTCCCCACCTTTCGACTCATAAGCTAACTCAAAATTCGCAGGAATATGGTTCGGAACATTTGCATCATCGGATCCATGGATAAGAAGTGCCGCCGGCAATTTTTCAAATTCTGAATTTTCCAAAATAGCTTGAGGGTTTCCGGTTTTCATCATTTTTTCCTCCCCAAAATATGCCAAACTACCACGAATTAAGCTTTCCATACCCCGGTCTTTGGCATACAAATATCTTTCATGTGAATCCAGTACAGCAGATATCCCGATGTAATAATCAACTGAAGCATCTACTGGGGCCCCGTTTACAGGAAAGGGTCGTTTTATGTAGTCCGCTTTAGCAGGGCACAGCACATTTAGCATAGCTGTATGACCACCACTAGAAACGCCTAAGATTCCAAAGCTTGAAGGGTCACCCTTATAAATATTGGATTCATTTTTCCACCACCTGACACCATAATTAACATCTATTACTTGAGCCGGGTAGGGGTCCTGTGGAGCAACTCTAAAATCTATGGCTGCTACCAAAATTCCGCTTTCTGCTAGCTTTTCATCCATATAGCAACCATTAAGACGGGTCCCGCCTTGCCACGCCCCGCCATGAACATCGAGTAATACTGGAAACGGACCGGCGCCTTTAGGTTGGTATATTCTAGCCTCAAAAGATTCTTTTCCGTCTTGAATATAAATCTCGTCGGTAATGTCTATAGAGTACATCCCTTGCGGATTGTAGCTAATAGTCGTCAATTCAATAACTCCAAATAAATGTCGTCAGTCGTTTAGTTTGGCGGCTCCGCCTCTGTTTTGATTTATCTGATCTGTATCCCATAAAGAGGAAAAACTAAAAGCCCTAGGACAATGGCCGTAGGCTTCTTCAACTTCCACCAACACGCCCTGTAAAATTTTTGCATCCTCATCAGGATTGGACACTTCCAGTTGTATTTTAAAATCTACAACAGCCTCATCTGAAATTACTTTCGCTCTGCCATTAACACGCAAAGTCTCATTCAATCCAGGAATGAAAAATATGAGTCCTATATGAGGATTAGTTTGTATGTTTTGATATGACTGAAAAAGTTTATTCCCTGCGACATCAGGTAGTAGGAGGGTATTTTCGTCCAAGACCTTAACGAATCCTGGTAGCCCACCTTTGGGAGAAGCATCGCATTTTCCGGAAGAATCTGAGGTGGCCATTACCATAAAAGGAGCCTCTCTTATAAAAGCAATGTGCGAATCCCGCAAGGATTCCACTACTTTGTTGGCGGCCCTGCTTTTTGGAAACCCGAACTTCTCAGTAAAAGAGTTGTCAAAACGTTCTTCTATTTCAGTCTGCGCCATTTTTCCGTCACTCCTTACTAATTCCTGTGTTTATATAACGGAATATTAACACGGCTTCCCGTCCCCTTTTTACCAATACGATGCATTACCAAAATCTTCCTGATATTCATACTGCCTAGAAATTAGTATCATACCTATCAGCCAAATTAGTTTACTCCCTCTGATCATTGAATAAGGATATAGCATGAGTTTAGCTGGCAAAACTATCTTTATAACAGCAGCAGGCCAAGGGATTGGAAGAGCTATAGCGGAACGATTTCTACAAGAAGGAGCAGAGGTAACAGCAACGGATATAAATCTACCTCTGCTATCTGGTTTAACTGATGCCAATACCTTTGCATTAGATGTAACCAACAAGAGTGAATTACAATCATCGATTAAAGAAATTGACCCCGACGTGCTGGCAAATTGTGCAGGCTTTGTTCATCACGGAACCATTATGGATGCATCAGATGACGAATTTTCTTTTGCCATGAACCTCAATGTGAGACCAATGTTTCATACAATCCAAGCAGCAATCCCTGGGATGAAGGCAAAAGGACATGGATCGATCGTAAATATTGCCTCAGTGGTATCTTCAGTCATAGCAGCACCAAATAGGTTCATTTATGGCACCACCAAAGCTGCAGTTATAGGGTTAACTAAATCCGTCGCAAGGGATTTCGTCGATTCCGGTATAAGATGTAACTGTATTTGCCCTGGTACAGTAGATACTCCCTCTCTCAGGCAAAGACTTAGAGACACTGGTGATTATCAAAAAGCCCTTATGGATTTCAAGGCGAGGCAACCAATGGGAAGAATTGCTTCGGCAGATGAAGTAGCCTTGTTAGCATTATATTTAGCCTCCGATGAAAGCAGTTTCACTACTGGACAGGCCCACATTATTGACGGAGGCTGGGCAAATGGTTCCTAATTTGATAACAACAAGAGCTACTTAAATTGAGTACAATCCCAGAAAGAGCCAGTATTCCAATAGTGGCGCCAACACCAACACCATTTGACCATAATGACAAACCGGATTTACAGCTCCTAGAACAAAACATATTGCAATGGGTCGATACCGGTTTAAGTGGATTTGTTATTGGCTCTTACGGAGGAGAAGAATTTCATCTCTCACAAACAGAGAAAACAGAGATTATCAAGACTGTCTCTCAAGCACATCAGGGACAAAAGTTTGTAATAGCAGGGATAGACACTTTATCCCCAACGGTTGCATCTATGCAGGCCGAGGAATATGCAAAAGTCGGCGCTGACATGGTAAGGGTTAGAATTCCAAAAACCCCTAGAGAACATGGATCGGAATCCGTTGTTGATTACTTTGAAATGGTGACTCGAAACAGCCCCGTCCCAGTGATACCTATTCATCAACCAAAACTGGCGATGGATGTAGACGCTACACCGGAAGAAATCGGTGAAATATCCAACCTAGAAGGCATTTATGCCTACATAATATCCTTGAATTTTAGGTGGGAAAGTAGATTGCCTTCATTAATTAACCCAGAAGTCCAACTCTGGACCTGTAATGGAAGCCTTTTGATGCCAGGGGCGATGATAGGGGCGGAAGGGGCTTGTTTATTCTTTGCAAATTGGGCCCCAGATTTATGCCGCAAAGTTATTTCTCTAGTGCAATCGGGAAACTTTAACGAAGCACAAATCGTTCAAAAATCACTTATCCATGCAGACTATATTGGAATGAACAAAGGTGTCTCTGCCCTGAAAGCAGGTTTGAATCTTCTTGGATACAAAGCCACCAAACCCAGGAAGCCCACCCCTGAATTGTCCATAGGGGAAATTAAAGAACTAAAAAACGCTTTCCAGCAGGCAGGGATACTTTAGCTTACAACATAACCAAACGTTTCGCCGGCTGATTTTATATTTAGTTGCATTTTCTAACACTATTGCAGGTTCCAATTCTAATAATCAATAATCTCGTACAGGACACGGCTACCTGAGGCAGTGTCGCCATTTATCGAACCGATTAAACCTTTAGTCGCTTCATCCATATCGGCATAAAATTGCCTTTGGCCTGTGAAATAGCCGTCTAAACTATCCACTTCCAATTCCATAGCGACAACATCCATTGCCCCTGATATATCAACGTACAAGCGACATCCCACTCCCATACTCCTGTAATTTTCCGCGACAATTTTGAACCCATCCAAGGCCTCAGGCCCTTTTCCTCTTTGGCATACCCATGTGTTTCTAACCGCAAATTTCATGGAATTCTCCTTTTCCTTTTGAAATTATAATTTCAACGCCTACTCATCCTGACATTGGTATTGTTTTTATGAGAATTATATCAATTCGGTGACTAACTCTAATCACAAAAATATCCTGTTAACAAACGGGCCCTTCCAAAACTTTCGATGAAATACACCTCGGAAGAAATTCACCCTGGGATGGTTTCGATAGAAGTTCACCATCCAATACAGAGATGTTCCCACGCAGTACCACCGATTTTGGCCATCCTTTCACCCGATACCCTTCCCAAATACTGTAATCCTCCAGATGCAAATCATCGAGGGACAAATCCTTGTCCACTGTTGGATCCATAATGGTGATATCCGCATCACTTCCCGGGGTTATCACACCTTTCCTTGGATACAAACCAAGTATTTTCGCGGCATTGGTTGATGTTATATCTACAAACTTTTCTAAAGACATTCCTCTTTTCACAACCCCCTCCGTATATGCAACACCCATCCTGGTTTCAATACCATTATGGCCACCTGTTACATCTGCAACGGTCCTAAATTTGATTTTTTCCTCCCAGGTCGTGGAGACCAAATCCGTGGCTATAGTTGAAAGAGTTCCTTCCATTAGTCCTCCCCACAAGGAATCGCGATCTTCTTCACCTTTTAAGGAAGGATATGTGTGATATTTCATACCATTTTTACTGCGATAGTCTTGAAATGTAAAACAGGCATAATTATGTAAAGTTTCTCCATAAATCGGTAACCCTTGAGCCCGACATCTATAGACCTCTTCTACTCCCTCTTGGGCGCTAACATGTACAAAATAGATAGGGCATTCTTTTAATTCTGACAGTCGTGAAACCCGTCTAAATGAGACATCTTCTGACTGTTTAGTATGGACTCTATGCATATTCCACCATTCCCATTCATCAGTCTCTTTGAGCCGGTCATAGTTGTAATGAACCATCTCATCATCTTCTGAATGCACTAGTAAGATCGATCCTGCATCAGCCACCTGTTCCATAATTGTCCCCAATCTTCCAAAATCGGTATGGTTATTTTGCATCTGAGGGCTCGGGGGCCGAATACTAGTCGTAAATATTTTGAAGCTTGCTATTCCTTCCTTTGTGAGTTGCTTGATCTGGGATATGCTGTCCTCATCCGCACCGTTGGTCAAAATTGGATGGTAGGCATAATCTGTATAAGCATTACCAGACCATCGCTCTTCAGCCTCTTCCAAGGCGTGATATAAATCATGCCCAGGTATTTGAGTTGCAAAATCCAGTACTGTTGTTGTGCCCCCTAATAAGGCCGCTTTGGATACCACTTCCGCACCAGACCTTTCAGGCTGGCGTGGCCCTCCTATATGAGCGTGTGGTTCTATCCCTCCTGGAACTACGATCATACCTTCGGCATCAATAATCTTGTTAGCGTCATTTGCATCTATTTCTTCAGTCGATAAAGAAGTGATCCGCCCGTCATCGACAAGGATACCCAACTTCCTCGGGCCGGAGGCTGTTACAACAGTGCCTCCTTGAATTAATAGATCATGCACAATCTGCCTCCTTTCATACTTAACCCACTGAATAGGCGCATATTAACACTAAGAGGTCTGAGGTTCCTTTCTAAGTCCTCGTTGCCATCGTGAAGTTTGTTGATGAATCGGATCCATTGGAATCAAATGTTGATCTTTTTCCTAGGGATTTCCTCATATCGATCCATTTCCTCATTTTGTACGTTATATATGGTTGATTCAGCAAAGCTGAAGGCAGCGGTTTGACCGTCTTTATCCATACATACTATGTTCATATATGTACCAAAAGAGTCTTGATAATCTTTCAGATCTTCCATGGCCCTTTGTCCAGCATCCAACAGAGTCAAACCAGATTGAAGATACATCACCACAGAACGAGCAGTACAAGCCCTCATAGATAATTCACCTCTACCCGTACAAGCAGCTGACCCATATCTGTTGTCTGCGAAATTGCCAGCCCCTATTATTGGCGAGTCTCCTACTCGACCTGGATATTTCCAACCTAAGCCACTGGTTGATACCCCAGAAGCTATATTCCCTTTCCTATCTCGAGCTATAAAGTTAACTGTTCCCAGGTGTTTAGCTGTGGGCAAATTTGAGCTATATTTCCTTAAATTATCGAGATACTTATCCATTCCCTGTAACCCTTCTCCTCTTTCGTCGAGACCTTCCACCCATTTCCTTTTTGCTGCAGAGGTGAGCAAATTCCTGGGACGAAACCCCATTTCTTTCGCAAATTTGGCAGCCCCCCTGTCTACAAGCATGACATGAGGAAGTTCTTCCATTACCTTGTGGGCAATAGAAATTGGATGTTCAAAATTCTTAAGTCCTGCTACAGCACCGGCACGTAAGGTTTGTCCATCCATTACGGAGGCATCTAATTCGACTTGACCCAATAAATTTGGTAATCCTCCTCGCCCAACAGAGTGGTCTGAAAGATTACTTTCCACCATTCTGATACCGGCTACAATAGCATCCATAGCAGTTCCACCATTTTTTAACACTTTTATGGATTCCCCAATGCCTACATCGCCATTTGCTGACGTAATAACTAAACCCGCGTACATGAAATCTCCCGTAAAATATGAATATAAACTTCTAGGTTCAATAAATCTGACAAAGGAATTAGGAATAAAGCCATGATACATAAAGATTTTAGTTGTGACATTTATTTTATAAGGCATGGGGAATCAAAATCGAACGCTACCCCTGGTCTTGCAGCCGGCATTAATTTCGATGCACCGCTTACTGAACTAGGCCACCAGCAAGCTAAATTATTGGGGGAACGATTTAAGAGTGAAAAATTAAGTTTTGATAAAGTTTTTAGTTCAACTTTGACTAGAGCTATTCAAACAACAGAAAACATTTTCACGGGTATGGGTAATCCAAACAATAGCTTCCAGAAAATTCCAGAGATAATAGAACAACAAATTCCAGGGTGGCGCGGCGTCCCAACTGAGGAGGCCTATACCAACGATACAATGACTTACATCATGGAAAAGGGTAGGGACTTTGTAGGGCCCGATGGCGAAAGCATAAGGGAAGTGCAAAAAAGAGCAACGAATTGGCTAGAAGATGAACTGATTTACAACCGCAAACTCTGTAGCACCCCTACATCCTTGAAGATAGCTATCATAGGCCATGGGAATACTATGAGGTCAATATTTCATTACATCATGGGTTTTGATCAAAGGTTGATATATAAAATTGGTGTAGATAACACTTCAATTTCCAGGTTTATATTTAACAGCAAGGGATGGTCCGTTGTTTGCCTGAATGACAACTCCCATTTAAGAACTGGCCCTTCTGGAACGTTTGAGGCTAGAAGTTGAATTCCCGCCTTCTACCCTTGATTTCTACACCTAGCCTCTTTATTCTGATGCCAATTTCAGAAAATTGTTGACTCCCTTTTGGTTCACAAAGGATAAAGAATGAATTTTGGAAGCTTCATGGAATTCCATACTAGAGAAGGAAATGGACAAGAGGACGCTTTTCAAGAATCCTTTGACCATGTCGCACTCGCTGAAGAACTGGGGCTCGATACAGTCTGGCTAGCCGAAACCCACTTCAACCCAAACCGTTCAGTGTTATCTGCTCCGTTAGTTTTAGCAGCAGCGATAGCGGGCCGAACAAAAAAAATCAAAATAGGCACAGCAGTACAAATATTACCGCTTGGTAACCCTCTCAGAATCGCCGAAGAAGTAGCAACCTTAGACCATGTCAGTGGAGGACGATTCGAATTTGGTATCGGTAGGAGTGGGCTTCCTAGTGCCTATAATGGGTACAACATACCATACACGGAAAGCAGAGAGCGATTTTATGAGGCCATGGAGATAATCAAAAAGGCTTTCACTGAAGACAGCTTCACTTATTCCGGGAAATATAACAGTTATGAAGACGTGTGTTTGACCCCAAAACCGTTGCAAAATCCGTACCCGCAAATGCGTATAGCAGCCACAACCTCCGAAACTTTCACCACATTGGGGCAGATGGGAATTCCAATTTTTGTTGGAGTAAGAGGGCTTTCTTTATACGACGTTGCCCAGCAAGTCGTTTTGTATCGTGATGCCCTTAGAGAATCCGAACATGCTACTGGTAGTATTTTGCTAAGGGTTCCAGTGCACGTAGCAAACTCGACCCAGGAAGCTTTGGCAAATTCGGAAGCGAGTTTCATGAAACAGTTCCGACGCTTGGGATCTCAGCTTGGTACTAATGCGACGGCATCATTAAATACTGAAGGCAATACCAGCAAAAACCTATCGGAAATAGACTGGACCGATATACAGGGGGAAAAGGTAGCAGTAGGAGACCCGGATACCGTTGTGGAACAACTCAAAAATATGATTGATGTTCTTACTCTAGACGGGATTGCAGCAGAGTTTAATGCGGGAGAAGAAATTCCTGCCGGCATTGTAGAAAACTCGCTTTCACTATTTTGTAAAGAAGTAATGCCAAAGTTGCGTTGAAAAATACTATTCTAGGAAATTTTTCGACTGGCACGTTCTTTCAATGAGATCAGCTTCTACCTTCATAATAGGCTCAGTTATTTTGATCATATATCTGCTATATCGATTTCTTGTCGCTGCAGATTAAGGGAAATTAGATGTCCAGCAACGATTACGTTTCCTTGGTTCCGAAATACACATTCTCATCAGCACTTAAAGAACAAAAATCAGACCTGAAACACAATCCCCTCACGGCCTGTATGGCAGATGCAAAATATCTAGGCGTAATCAGTCCCTAAAGTTTACATACTGTAGCGGCTGATTAGTTTCCATTTTTTTTATAAAAGCTATGGCTTCTTGAAGTTCATCACGTTTCTTACCTGACACATGAAGTTCACTTCCCTTTATAGAAATCTGAACCTTCATTTTGGATCCTTTCACAGATTTGTTAATCTTTCTAGCAAGGTCAGCATCAATTCCTTGCTTAATAGATATTACTTGTCTTAGTGAGTCCCCCGAAGCATTTTCCGCCTTTCCAAAGTCCAGTGCCTTAGCATCAACTTTTCTACTGGCAAAATTTTGCCTCAATAGGTCGTGTAATTGCGTCAGCTTCATATTGTCGTCGGCAGTTATAGTTAATGTGTTTTCGCTTCGTGCTATGTCACATTTAGTTCCCGCAAGATCAAACCGTTGTGTAATCTGACGTTTTACTCCATTAACAGCATTATCGACTTCCATAAGGTCTGTTTTTGAAACAATATCGAATGATGGCATTTGCTATTTCCTCCATAAACTTGCCCTTAACCTTTAGTTAAATCAGATAGGGCTTATTACTCTAATAGGGTTTCCTTGAATAAATCCGATAACACATTCTACTGTCTGTTCGTAGAAAATCTTATACGTTTCATTTGTAACATATCCAATATGTGGGGTAATAATGGTGTTTTCTAAAGTGATTAAAGGATGATCTGAAGGCAATGGCTCCAAGCTAAACACATCCAATGCAGCACCAGCTATTTCACCTTCGGCCAAGGCATTAACTAGTGCTAATTCATTCACGATTGGGCCTCGAGAGGTATTGATAAGAAAACTAGTTTTTTTCATCAATTTAAGTTTAGATGCATCAATAAGGTCTTTAGTCCTTGAGCTAAGCACAGTGTGGATACTGATAAAATCTGATTCAGCCATTAGGGTTTCCAAAGAAACATATTTCGTATTCCTTCTTTCTGCTTTTTCTTTAGTTAAATTTTGGCTCCAGGCGATCACATCCATCCCAAAAGCATTTCCATAATTAGCCACCTGGCCACCAAGATTACCTAGACCAATCAGCCCGAGGGTTTTTCCCTTCAATCCAACACCTACCGTACTTTGCCACTTTCCCCTTTTAACTGACTCATTCTCCTTTGCTATGTTTCGAGCTAAATCTAAAATCAACCCCCAGGCTAATTCAGCTGTCGGGTAGAGAAGGCCATCTGTTCCACAAACGACGACACCCAGGTTATTCGCTTCTTTAACATCTATTGATGCGTTCCTCATACCGGTCGTAATCAATAATTGCAATTTAGGGAGTCGCTGTAATATTTCGATAGGGAAAGGAGTTCTTTCTCTCATAGCACAAACGATTTCGAACGATTCCAACCTTTTCACTAAAGAATCCGAATCGTGGATGTGATCATTGAAAACTGTAACCTTAGCTTCGCTCGATAGTTGACCCCAGTTTGCGAATCCAACCGCAACATTCTGATAGTCATCCAACACAGCCACATTAAGCATTTATACCCCTTTGAGTCTTCGCTATAAACCCGTTCAGTTTATCTGGAAGTCGTTCATCAACGGATCTTACAGCAAACCTCAGAAGTTCCGGATTTTCCATAGGATGAATGTCTGTCAAAACAAGTAATTCCCTCCCATAATCATCAAGGTATTTCCCCGCAAGATATTCATTACTGACATCACCTTCCCCAAAAGCGTCTACCTCTCCTGACAACAATTGTGACACGATTTCATCTTGGGAAGGAACAAGCGGAATTATCGTTGCTCCTAGCGGTTCATACCTGATACTCCCATCTATATGAGCACTTGAGGTGGGAGTTACAACTATCTTCCTACCTTGAAAATCCTTCGGGCCCTTAAGAATGTCCCTATCAGACTTACGAATCAACAATGATCTAGTGACAAGCATGTAAGGATAGCTCCATACCGCATTTTTCCCGAGTTTTCGATCCTCATGTTCCATCATCCCTGCTGCCGATACATCACAATCACCCTTTCCGGGTGCTTCCCATAATCCCGCGAAGGCTCTCTTTATAACCTCCACTTCTAGCTGTATTTCCCGTGCAAATGCCTTCAACAAACCGATATCGGTACCTACAATATCTCCACCATCTACATACGAAAAAGGAGCAAACTCAGTATAAGTACATATTGTAAGTACACCTGGACATACAGTTGAAAATAGATCTTTATTTTCTGACAAAACATAAACCCCTTTGCTGAAGTTAGAAAATTTATCCCTGTTCCACCGGAAACCCAACTATGCTTCCCCATTCTGTCCAGGAGCCATCATAGATCTTCACTTTATCTATTCCTAGAATTTCATTGATAGCAAACCACGCCAAAGTGGCCCGGTGGCTCAGCCTACAATAACTCACAATTTCTTTTTCTCCATCCCCAGTAATGCCCACTTTGGCGAATTTCTTTTTAAGGTCCTCTTCCGATATAAACGTATCATCTTCACTTAATAAGTCGCGGAAGAACAGGTGCACTGCGCCAGGGATTCGCCCTCTTCTTTCTGCACCATGATCGAATCCTCCCGGAGGGCTAACTCTTTCTCCCCGATATTCTTCCGGAGAACGGGCGTCTAAAAATATATTGTTTGAGGAATTTAGTTTATCTAGAACCTCAACTCTTCCTATCCTACTTTCAGAATTGGGTTTTGGGGTTTTATTCTTAATAGGTTTGAGTGTTGGAACCTCAGATGTCAAAGGATGGTTGTCTTTAATCCATCGTAACCTGCTACCGTCCAAAATTCTCACATCCTTTACTCCTGCCATAATCATTACCCAGAGAGCGTATGTTCCATATTGAACTGGGTCACCACAAAGCACTATCGTGGAATCAGTAGAAATACCCAAATCACCTAGTCTGTCGCTAAGCTCAGAAGATGTGGCAAATTCTCTGTCAGTCTCATGCCATAGAAGATCTTTCCAAAAACAAAATATTGCTCCGGGTATATGACCATTTTCATACGCTTTCCCTTCCTGGTCTGACGACACTTCCAGCACGGTAACATCAAGGTCGTAGAGGTGGTCTAATAGCCAAGACCCACTTACTAGTTTTTTGGTTGTTTCAGCCATGGATACCTTCCAAATTCTTTTATTTATAAGCATTCTACTAAACAATAGATTATTCATCATTGAAAATTTCTGGCACATATTTTTCGTGCACTTTTAATCGCCTCATGTAATTAGTATTATTACGGATACTGATTTATAGGCAAATAAATTTACAGGGATTTAGATATGAAACTAGGTTTATTCCTTATGCCCTCCCACCCTCCAGAAAGGTCGCCGTACGACGCCCAACAATGGGATCTCAAATGTTTACGTATGGCGGACCAACACGGCCTTGCAGAGGCTTGGATAGGGGAACACTTTACGGCTCCTTGGGAACCGGTGCCCACCTTCTACCCTTTCATCACCCTATAGAGCTTGCTGCAAGGGTTGCATATTTGGATCATTTGGCCCAAGGCAGATATATGTTTGGAATAGGTTCGGGCGGTCTTCAGTCAGACCATGAATTATTCGGCGTCGATATGGAAAATGGTGAACATAGAGAAAGAACTAGAGAGTCACTCGATATAATCCTAAACCAATGGAAACACGTAGATGGACCCTTTACTTATAAAGGTAAATTCTGGGACATAAATATACCCGACCCCAAAGACTATGCGTTTGCCGACCTACGTCATCACATAACGCCATTTCAAAAACCGCATCCGCCTATAGGGGTCGCCGGAGGCAGCCCTGGATCTGAGACTCTTAAGATAGTTGGAGAACGAGGTTATATTCCCATGAGTCTAGGGTTAAATGCTGTTTATGTGGCTAATCACTGGGACGTAGTAACTAAGGGTGCAGAGTCAGCCGGGCGACAGCCACCATCCAGAAGTGAATGGCGAATTGTACGAGATATTTGGGTAGCTGATAGTGATGAAGAGGCTAGGGAAGGAGCTATGAATGGGATGCTTGGAAGAGCTTGGAAAGAATATCTGCGATCTTTATTCGAACAAGGAGCCTACCCCTTCGTATCCTTTATGAAGCATGACGAAAATATGTCCGATGATGATGTAACTATCGAATATATGATGGAAAACCTCTGGATAGTCGGATCCCCAAAAACCGTCACAGAAAAACTCCGAAATCTCTATGCGACAGTTGGGGGCTTTGGGCATCTTTTATGGTTAACATTCGACCATTCTGAAAACAGTGAAGCATATGAAACTTCCATGAGGCTTATGGCAGAGAAGGTGATGCCTAATTTATCGGACCTTACCGGAGACCAGCTGCCGATGGGTTAATTATTCTTGCCTTCCGCCGAAGGCCGGCATTACTTCTTCTGCAAAAATTCGTAGCTGAGACAGGTATTCGTCCCTCGGCATACCTTCTGGCCAGTGAAGAATAATGTTTTCGAGGCCAGGGTATTTTGCTTCAACTTCTTTAAGAAATTTGATTTGGTGCGAAGGTGGACCACATATCCATGCTTTCTGCTCAACTCCATCCTCTATCTTAGGAGTCCTCGCTGGGGCGCCCGGAGTTCCCCAAACACGCCCTTCTTCATCTGCATATCTAACAAATCCAAATGGTGCAAACCATTTAAATCGCTCGTCATGGAACGGACGTAACCTCTCCATGGCCTCTTTCTCGTTTTCCGCTATTTAAAATCCGATTCCCAGAGCCAAATTACTACCCAGAACATTCCCTCTGCCATTTTCTGAGCATGCATCTCTAAACCTATGAAACACCTCATCTACCAATTTTTCTCCCGTCAAGGCAACTAGGCCTTTAAAGCCATTTCTGGCTATAAAATCGATACTTCCTCCACTCACAACAGGTTGCCAGGTTTCCACCGGTAGATTCACGGGCTTTGGAACCAAAGTTATCTCCTCAAGGTCATATCCTCTGTACGGGACGGGTGCAGGAATCGAATAGTTCTTCCCATGATGACTGAATGATTCGCTGTTAAAAGCTTTTAAAATAACCTCTATTTGTTCTTCAAATAATTCCCTATTTAAATCATTATCTATAACCGGGGAACCAAACGTCTCTACTTCACGAGAGTGATAGCCTCGTCCCACCCCGAATATCATCCGTCCCCTCGTAAGTACATCGGCCATGGCATAATCTTCAGCTAACCTAAGAGGATGCCACATAGGCACAATATTAAATCCACACCCAAACTTTAATTTTTCTGTTTTTGCAGCCAGATGTGTGCTTAGCAATATCACGTTGAGAATACATTCATATCCCTCCCTTTGAAAGTGATGTTCTGCCATCCAAAGAGCATAATAGCCGAGCTCATCCATGAGGATCGCTGCCTTTTCAGCTGTCTCCATCGACTGAACCAACCGCTCATTTTTGTATCTTCTGTCATTAGCCGGAATTCCGTCGAGTCCCACATCTTCCAAATCGATGTTTCCAACATAAAAAACCGAAAAGTTTTTAATCATTCAGTACTCCTAGTTTTCATATGCAATTGTTTTCACTAAAAAGCGGGCGTTATAGACCGTCATTTTCTACGTTCCTTAACTGGCAACCATGGGCCTGGAGGCCCTTGGGAAGGTTTACAAACGAGGCAGGCTCTAAAACCTTCCTCATAAGCCTGTTTTAAGGATCGGAAATATCGTCTATTTTGAGATTTGGTACGTCTACCTGGAGGGCAGTTAGGCCTGCATACAATTTTTGTAGTAGTACAAGCGTTAAATTTAGCGTTCATGGTCCCATAGACCTCGGGTACCTACATCCACGCCGCCATCCACAGCCAAGACCTGCCCAGTTATCCAAGCTGATTCATCTGATGCAAAAAACAACGCTGCATTGGCTATATCTTGAGGATAGCCGGTACGGCTCAAATTGACCTCGGCATTTACCACTCTTCCATCTCCAATAGTCCCCCGAAACAATCCAGCAGCTATAGTATTTACTCTAATATTGTCTGCATATAGTTCGCCCGCAAGATTTTGTGACATTCCAATAACGGCACTTTTGGCAGCACCGTATGAAGCATTTCCTGCCTGACGCACATTGAAGCTAGCTGCGACGGTTACTATCGATCCGGCACCACTCTCTTTCATAACAGGGCGGACGGCCTGAGCAAGGTTATATAAACTATTCATTGTGTTGGCGGCCGTACTGTCCCAAAAGCTTTGATCGATATCCTCTAGACTGCGGTTCGGATCAAAATTACCTCCAGCTGCAGCATATAGAATGTCTATTTTCCCAAACTCATCGACTACGTTGTTCACAATTTCCTCAACCGCCTGTTTTTCAGAAAGATCTCCAGGAACTACGATCGCGGTTCCCCCCAGACTCTCTATTTGACTTGCTGTCTCTTTAAGACGTTCTTCCCCTCTTGCCGAGAGAGCTGTTTTGGCTCCTTCTTGGGCAAACAATCGTGCTGTTGCTCTGCCCATTCCTTGTCCAATACCAGTTAGCAAAGCAACCTTATTTTCTAATCTCATATTTCTCACTATTTAACTACTTAGTTATTAAGCTAATTGGATTTGACGCCCCCGAACTATAGATATTGGAGGAGAAATCCACAACTCTAATTCAAACGATCAATTCTTGGACGTAAATCTGTCCGGACGATATGGGTCTAAATCACCATTGGGTATTCCCGTTACCATTTCCAATGCCGCCAAAGCACCCACCAGTGGGGCAAGTGTGACACCACTATGCATAAGGGTAAGATAGATATTATTATGCCCGGGTGAAAACCCTATTACCGGAAGATCGTCCTCTGGCATAGGCCTAAGACCCACAGGAACCCTTATTGCCTCAACACCTGATAGTTGGTCAAAATATCGAGCTGCCCTTTGAATGAGCTTATTCGCATATTCTTGTGAATCATCTTCCGTCTCACTTTCCTGGTCACCGGCACCGATCATCACCGCGCCATCAATATCTTGCCTGATATGTATTTCTTTTTCTTCTTTGCTGATCCGTGGCAGATATATGGTGGCCAAACTATGGATGAAGGAGGGCAGGGGTTTTGTTTTCACAACCACCCCGGGACTTCTTCTCTGAGGCAGGTTTATACCTGCGGTCTTCGCCAATTTAGTCGAGTCTATTCCCGCAGCTATCACTACTTGGTCAAATTCCATTTCCTGCTCATCCAGGCGCAGAAAAACTTTGTCAGCGCTTTGGGTAATGGAATCGACAGGGGTGTCCAAATAGATTTTCCCACCAGCTTCCTGAATCTTATGCAAACAGGCTTCCGCCACCTTGACAGGTAAAACGTGTCCTTCGTCGGGGGTGTAAATACCAGTATGAAATTGCCCGATTTTCAAGTTCGGTTCAAACCTGGAAAGTTCCTCCATTGATATTAGTCTCGCTGAATATCCCCATGAGTTAAGTCGTTCACACTCTGAAGCCAATCTTCGACCTTCATCAGGATCCGAACAGTAGGTGACGTTCCCGCCCCAACGGAGACCAATGTCTTCACCCAAATTTTCAGAAAATCTAGGCCAACGATCCATGGAACGATAGTTTAAATCATAATAATGCCGAGGTTGTTTCGAGAAGGCATTGATCCAAGCGAAAGAGTGACCGCTTGCACCAGTTCCAGGCTGATTTTTATCGAATACAGACACGTCGATCCCATGTTGGGACAAGTGGAAAGCCACCGATGCGCCTACGATCCCCGCACCAATTATTGCGATTTTTTTGTTTCTCATGATTTAAGTTTTAAAAATATGTTTTTTTCACTCAACCGGACAATAACTCGACACTTGATTTTCACATCAAGTCATCTTAAGAAAAACTGATTCATTTAACCATTTTATCCGGTGTCAGAAGTTCATTAAATTCAATCCAATTTTCTTCCGTAAGCGTCAGTAACTCTCTCCAAATTTCGAGTGACTTAGATGGAATTTCGTTCTCTTCTCGAAAAACTGATTTCAAGGCTTCATCTGCCCATTGCAAAACCACGATATCTTTTTCCCCCGGGGTAGTACCAGGATTAAAATAAACTGAAAACTCTCCTCGCTGTCCGGCACCGCTGTAGGTTTCTGCTGCTTGATAGGCTAGAGTGGCGACTTTACGAGACTGACCTGGCTTAGCCTTAAATACTCTTTTAATATGAAACATTCTTCCTCCTTAGTGAGACAATATTATTGATGATATCACTAGGTATCAGGAATGAAACAGTATCAGCATAAAATCGGGTAACCACAAAAATCTTTGCGCAGTATCTGCTCGAGCACCACCCTGGGCTACTCGAATTACTTACAGTAACCACCTCAGAGTTATAAGTCCTCTGAGACGGTTATTGCAAAATAGTTAAGCCGATTCGTTGCAATCGCTATTCTTCTGTGGCTTATTCAGTGAACCTAAAGAAACCATAGGCCTGCATCTCATCCCACATCTCACCTGAGGCGAATTGGATTTGACCTTCCCTCACATGGTCTTTATAGGTCATGTATTCTGGGGCTGCATGTTTCTCAACACTATATGTAAATGCGGCAGTATCACCGAAGGTATACCCATTCAAATTACCATTATTGGCCCTCTGTGAATCATCCCGTACCTTTGTTTTTATATCATCTATAAATTCATCAAATGAGAGAGTTATGGTAGCGACTTTGTTACCGCCACCGTAATTCGGATCTTCAGCAGCCGGTGCAATTTCCAATACCGGCAACTCTATTGTGGTTGGCATATTAGACAGATCGTTTTCATAGTCAGCCCCGTATGGTAACTGCGCTGAGTACCACCATGGGAACAAGTTGTATATCCCGGGAGAGCTGCCCGGCCAGTCTGCATCATTTCCAGGTGTGATACTTGGGATACTGGGGTAGTACTCTATAAAGTCTGTAATGTTTCCATTATTGTATAAGAATTCGTAACCAGTACACGAAGACCAGGTTGCACATCGTTCTCTAATTTTTTGCTCTGTTGTATCCCATTTCCATATGGCTATTCCACCCGGGAAGGCACCAGCGTTATCAGCAAAATTTACTGTGTTTGAATTCACATATATTTGCCCGTCGTATCCAGTAGACCCATATAGCTCTAGTAAGTAATACCCTTTCACTAATTGAGTATCTCGCTCTATTATTGCAGGAATTTTAATTATGTTAGCTCCGTTTTCATTTTCCCTACTGTAAAGGCTTCCAGGACCTTCGATTAGACCAGATGCATTACCAAGGACAGCGAGTAAATCGGTATCGGTGAATAATTGCTCTGGCTCTTGGATTTCTGATTTGATCAAGCTCCAAGCCGTCAATGGTGGCCACTGTTTTCCCTCATTGCTGCCTAAACGATCGCCCATGATATCCAAAGGTCCTGTCTTATTCGGTCCTGCAGGAGCACCCCTGTGGTAGTAGTCTGGCAGTCCAAAATACGCGTGGCCTAATTCATGGCCCCATGTTCTGTGGGCTTCTTCATGTGATATATCAAGCTCGGTGTCTTGGGACCATACGGGTGGGCTGGCCATACCTATTACGCTATTAGGGCCAGTATCCGGACCTCCGACCCCCCAGACGAAAATAGGAGTTATATTTCTAAAGTAATGCTGGCCATTTCCGGCTATATCCCATTCGGTTCCAAGACCGAATGAATCGATTACATCTTCTCGGCTCGGTCGGTATGGGGCAAGCAAATTATATGACCCGTTTTTATGGTACAAATTTCTGTACCTTAATCGGTCAAAACGTTGATCTATTTCTTCAGGTATCGTAGTGTCTTGATCGAACTCAGGGCAGACTGATAAGGGCTTCTGACCATTCTTTTCCCATCCGCGTCCACAATTTCCGCCGATGTATGGCTTGTCTCTATCGATTTGAATCGACTTTACAACATGACCTGCACGGTCACGAATTGGAGATATGGCAAATTTACCGTCGCTCATAACATCAAAATAGTGACCTGGTGTGTCTTCTTCCATTCCGTATAGAAGATTATCAATATCTTCCAACGTTAGACACAATGATTCTCCAACCCGATCTGCGACTTTTACTTCTTGTGCTCCTCTACATTGGGAGTCGCTGTAGGTAATCAACATGGGTAGGGTAAACCTTGTCATATCAGCAGTAGTGAATGTCCACGAGGTGATGTCCCCGATTAGGCTAGGTAAATCCTGCATATTGCCACCAGTTAGTTCTATGCCAGAATCTGAATTAACAGCAACTTTATAGGAAGTGTCTCCATACAAAGGAACATCTGGTATGAAACTAAGAATTTGGCTTGCCGACTCTGGTAATTGAACCGTTCGTCCACTTACTGGACTTAATTGTGACTCTTCACAAAGTGAGTCAGCACACTCATATAACGTGAGTGATCCTTCTAAATTTCTAATATCTAGGCTGTCAATTGAAGAAATTCTTATACCAATTTCTGGGTCCCATGAAACTTTGTCTAGTCCCGCTGAAGGTAAAGCAACAGCAGGCACATCTAGTGCGGCCTGACGGATGTTTACAGCAATTCTTCCGAAAACTGAATGCCCAAGCCCATCATCCAAAGAATATTCAAAAATATCGGATGAGGTATCAGTGCCGCTATGTGTATATGTGAAAGTTGATCCATCTAAAACTAAAGAGCCCTGCGCGGGTTCTCCCGATATCGCAACAGTAAGATCGGGCCCGTCAGGATCAGTCATAGCATTAACAACATTGACATCAGCTGATCCGCCCTGCGCAACATTCACTTCGTAATTCGCGGCGAACGGTGCATCGTTTACAGGAGCCACTGTTATGGTCACCCATCCCCAGCCGGTTCCTCCATGCTCCTGCCGCAACTCATAATTAAATTGGTCTTGTGATGTCTCAGAACCATCGTGAGTGTACACCAAAAAAGACTCGGTGATATTACCGGTTTCTCCATCAATGATGTTTGAAAAAGTGTATGTGCCATTGGACGGGTGAGTTGCTCTTGTATCACCGTGAAAACCAGAATCATCCGCTGCTGGAATCACTGGATCTGCTTCAGGGTCCAACTGATCTGGTGTGAACCCAGACAGGGGACCAATGATAGGAATATGAACCGCTCCACCTTCATCCACAATTGCGGATACATTGGGAGGAGTGGGATTTCGGTTTGGTATTATCACTGATACATGTACTGCCCCCGAACTGGTAGCACCAAAATTATCGACAACCGTGTATCTGAATGAGTCACTATTCCCCTCATCCCCGTTATGTTCATATGTGATTGAGTGACCACCCGAAATGTCAACGATGCCATGAACTCCTTGGGTTGCTGATTGAATCCTGGTAGATGGTCCCAAGTGAAAGTCATATTCGGAAGTAGCTGATTGCTGAATCTGGATACTCCGATCCGAAGCAACCGGAGGCTCGTAATCCGTTGTGAGATTCACAACTACCGTGCCAACGGAGGAAAGGCCGTTACCGTCAGATACTGTGTAAGTGAAAGCCTCCTGACCGCTGTAATTGGACGGATGAGTCGAAGCGACGGACATTCCATTTAAATCTGGAGTATCAGGAGCTGGCAAAATAGCTATACGTAAATCTGCATACTCAAAGGCACCCCATGAAAAACCGCCAGCACGTCCCTCTTCTGCCGGTATCCCATTAATATGGGTTATTGTGAGATTATCTCCATCTGCATCCATGTCATTACCTAAGACGTCGAATACTTGATGGTCAAAGCTACCCGGGTCTACACCTGATTGTATGGTGAAAATATCGTCTACAGCGACAGGGGCATTATTCGGTCTTACGTAAGTCAGTTCTACCGACATCGCTACTTCAAAAAGCTGGCCATCGGTACCACGCACAGTAGCCGTAAAGGTATCCACCGGGTTCGAAGAGCCATCATGGATGTAATAGATTTCCCCACCCACTACAGATGCACTTCCATACTGAGGGTTCGAAACATCAACATATCCGCCCTCTACTATTGTCGTTAATGCCGAGTCTCCAGCCGCGCTTCGGGCCGCCTCTGCAGCTGCAGCCGCCACAACCTCGGCCTCCGCAGCCTCTCGGGCTTGTTCTGCAAGTTCTTCTTCAGCTTGTTGTTCAGCGATACTAGCAGCAAGGGCAGCTAACTCTGCCTGTGCAGCGGCTTCCTCTCGTGCAGCTAATTCGGCTCTAGCTGCCTCTGCTTCAGCTTCAGCTCTAGCTGCTTCTTCGGCATTTCTTTGTATCCTTTCGAGAGTACGAACTTCCTCTAACCTAGCAGCTTCGGCTGCGGCTTCTGCCGCGGCTTCTTCACGTTCAGCCTGTACTTGTGCCTCTACAGCAGCTGCTATTCTCGCTGATTCAGCTTCTGCTTCTCTAAGTCGAACTAATTCAGCTTCTGCCTCTGCAGCCTGTTCCTCAGCTATTCTGTTTGCTTCAGCCAGCATCAGCTTCAGCGGCAATCTCGTCCAACTGAGCTATATCTTGAACAACCATTTCATCTAGCTGGTCAGATGCTTCATTTAATTCTTCTAGTGCTTCTTCCGCTTCTGCTTCTGCCTGTTCGGCACTATTTAATGCCACATCTGCCTGGGCAGAATTCCTCTCAGCTTCCTCTGCTGCAAACGCAGCCTGCTCAGCTTCGACTAATTCGGCAGCCGCCTGTGCTTCAGCAACTTCGGCATCCTCAACAAGCTCTGTAACAACCGCCGCCGCCGCCATCTCGTTCGCCTCCACCACTAGCTCGTTTGCTGCTGCGAGGTCGGCCTCTGCTCTTTCAAGATTTTCAGTAATTCCATCTAAAGCTTCTCTGTCAGAGTTACCCGTAATAGTAATGTAATAATCACCAACAGAATGGCCACCGTAACCTCTTGCGACAGCCAAATAAACCCCATCATTTTCGACCGTATATGAAACCTGGGAATCTCGTCCCACGTAATCATCGTTATAGGCAACTTGATTCCCATTTGGGTCAAGAAGGGTTAGCGTGGGGTCCAAGTAAGTAATTCCATCTAAAACAATTAAAAGGTTGTCTCCTGACAGTGCCGAGATTTCCCACACATCCTCTTGATTGGCAACTTGAATTTCACCATATGAAGTGCTTTGTCCCTCTGGATCCATGTCAGATATAGTGCCTCCGCCTTCCTCTACCAAAGAGCCACCAAGACTGGCGAATTCCAGTCTCAATTCATATAATCCTGTTGTATTGCCGTACCCCTTTGCAACAATCGTGTATTGCCCCGAATCTGCGAGCGGAATATTGATTCCTGCGTGGAGACCTTCAAAGTCATCGTTCATAGCCACTTGCTGCCCGTTGGGCCCATTAAGCACGAGATAGGTGTCTATTCCGGGGGAACCAGGTGCGCTTACCATCCGTATCTGGACGATGCTGCCCTGTGGGTTTTCGAATGTCCATTCGTCTTCATCAGGTGCTGGAGAATCGAGCTCTCCAGACACTGTGTAAACGACCCCGACCTCTGGGGTATCCGGAACTTCAATTTCACCACCATCACCATCACCACCAATGGCCCTACCAATAGCGGTATCGCAGGCCATTAAAGCAAAGAGGGAAATTGAGATAGCCAAAAACATTAATGCCCTAGTTGCCATTTTAGGTTTAGTATTCATCAAATTTTGAAACCACGCGTATGTATTAACTGAAAATATCGAAAGCCTGGCGGAATTTTATCGCCAAAATAGTTTTTTGAATAGGGTGTTTACACCTAAATAAGACTAAGGGAAGTGGCGACAGGATGCATTGATAAATTAAGTTTGTTTAAATTTTTCCTACCAGACCACTCAAAAATTCCATACTTCTATTCGAGGAAGAATCAGCCTCTTGTCCAGTGGGAAATATTTGCACCGCAATATCAGTGGCTCCTGCATAAGAATAATCTCTCAGCATAGCCTCAGCCTCTTTTTCATTCCCAATAAGTGCCATTTCCGCGGAACTTTCCACACCTTCTCTCTCTAACATCGCCCTGTAACTTGGCAATTGACCATACCTGCCGAAATACTTATCGGCCTGTTCAAATGCTGAATCAGGATCATCTGTAATTGATAAAGGAACAGCAGCGACTATTCTGGGCTTTTTCCTTCCCACCTCATGAGCTGCATCATTAATTGTGGGAACAACGTACCGTCTAAGGGTTTCTGTCCCAGTCATCCAAGTTATCGTTCCATCCGCCAACTCTCCGGCAGTATTGAGCATGCGTGGACCTAGTGCAGCCAACAGAACCGGAATTTCCGGAAGTGATGACATAGTAAATTGGGTGTTAGCACTGAATATTTCCCCTTCATAATCTACTTTCCCTTCTCTAGTTAAGGAGTGAACAATGTTTAGGTACTCAAACATATGTCTCCAGGGCCTGTAGAACTTCATCCCTAGACGACCTTCTACCACTGGTTTGTGGTTAACACCTAACCCTAATGTAAATCTTCCATTCGCCACTTTTTGTACAGTGAGGGCCTGTTGCGCCATCGCTATAGGGTGCCTCAAAAAAGTAGGTGTTACAGCCGTACCTATTTCAATATGGGTAGTCTGCTCAGCCGCCATGCTTAGCATGGTCATAACGTCGACGTCCATAATATGGGCAGCCCACAGACTGTCGAAGCCAGCTTTCTCAGCTTCAACGATTTGGCTAATTTGCTCCTGCAAGGTTCCCGCTGATCCTGTTCCACCAATAAAAAGTCCTATTTTCACCCTAATCCTCCTTCTTCAATAACTTATTGATTGTCACAATACGAAGTGGTTATTTGCTCAACCGGTACCGGTAAAATGCATTCAACTCCTTGGTATTTTTGATTCGAATTACTGGAGTATTCTGTGGTATGTATTCAGAAAACTCCTCCTCACGTTTTGAGATCTCCTTTCGGTTTGCTATATACCACCACCAAAGGGCGTTTTTGCTAAAAAAAAGCCGCCAGGTTTCTGTGTTGTCACCACAAACCTGAGTTCTGTCTATTAATCTCTTAACCGATCTTAAAAGTATTCGCCGAAAAATCAAAAACCAAGGCAAATCCAGCCAAATTACCATGTCAGCTCTTGAGGAAACCAAATCCTGCAATTTCGCTTTATAATTCCCATCTGCTACCCACTTATCTCCAGAATCCTTTAGAGCCATCGCGACGATTTTCCGGAAATCCTCTGGTTCCCTTTCTACCCAGTTGGGTAGAAAATGAAGATAGTCCAGCTCTATATTTTTGTAGGAATATTTAGCAGACAGGGCTTTGGCAAGAGTTGTTTTCCCGCCGCCGCCAATTACATTTATTTTTTGCCCTAGTGGGTGACTTACATCCACAACATTCATATCTTTTTATTAATCCAGCTGGTCGAACTGGTTTAAAAATAACCAGCAATATGGAACTCAAAATCGTTCTGGAAAAGGAACAATACTGAAGTCTGTAATCTTAAAAACGGCTAATTCCGGGGGTTAAATTATTTATATAGGTGGTTTACCCCAAAAAAGCCGTCGCAGGAAGTTCACTAGTCCTGCAACGACTCAATTCCCTTGCCAAACTGCCCTTTTAAAGGCAGCAGATTTGGGTTTATTCTCGGTTTATCGCACCAAGCCCAGTCCCTATCCCTTGCAAGGCCCAAGATGCCCATGGCATTGTGAAAAATTTGAACCCTTTTTCTACGTAAAAATTAGGATCCATTGTCGGAGGTATGAAATACATGCCAGGTACGACACCATGCCTTTTGCAGGCTGCCGCAATTTTGTCTAATCCTGCCTGATAAGCATCACTTGGGTAATCCAGTGGAACATTAAGTTCAATTGACAAATCTGATGGCCCAACCAAAAGGACATCTATCCCTGGGACGCTGAGGATCTCATCTATATTATCTATTGCCTGTTGAGTCTCGATCATGGGAATAATCAAGAGCTCTTCATTTACTGTATCTAAATATTCCCTGTAGTTAGAGTCACCGAAATCGCCCCATTCACCACGGACACCGGCATTACTGCGATCTCCAAGTGGTGAATACTGGCAGGCTCGTACCATTGCCGTTGCTTCCTCTTTAGTATTGACCATGGGCACGACTATACCTCTCGCACCAAGGTCTAAGGCAAAACAAATCAATTCAGGTCGATTTGCGCTGACTCTCATTATGGGTGTGGCAGATTTACCCTTAATCGCGTCGAAGGATCTCTTGTACTCCTTGGGTTCAACAGGGGAATGCTGAGTATCGAAAAGTATGAAATCTAAACCTGAATCGGCCAACATAACCATGTTGTCCTCAAAAACAGATCCAGCCGTTCCGACTACTGTTTTGCCCGCTTTTAATCTATCTCGCATTGGGTTCATTTATATCTCCTTTTACTTCCAGATTTATTTAATGCCTAGGATTCATATAACCAAATTTGGATACCTATCCATCAGGGCAGGGGTGATTCTATCACTAACGATTGGTAGTGTGAGGAGAAAGCCTTTTTCAAGGGGCACCGACAAATTGCTCCCTGAATTATTGAGCCAACACAATGTCAACAAGGATTCTTTTGTGAAGTGTAATGGTGAATCGGCTATTCGTATCGTAGCGCTTCGGCAGGATAGGTTTTACTGGCTTCATTGGCGGGTATAACGCTGGCCAAAATTGAAGCTATGATAGTGATGCCAATAAGTACTCCAACTTCCCCAATAGGGACACTAAACTTAGCTCCTTCGAGCTCCTTCGAAATTTCCAGGAAAATTAGCCATGACTGAAGTATGCCAAGGCAAATTCCAACGAATATTCCCAATAGGGTTATGAATGAGGATTCAATTAAAAATTGGGTTCGAATCATACTTGATCTAAACCCTATTGCACGAAGAACTCCTATAGATTGCCTTCGCTCCACCACTGCTCTTACTGATAGAACACCAATTGCAGCCACACCCACAACTAATCCCAAACCACTAAAACCTTGGAAAAGTTTGGTGAATGCGTCACTGGTAGCACGTTCTTTCTCCAGTTGATCTATAAGACTCACCGCATTCATACCATTTGCTAAAAAGATTTTTTCTAATTTTTGAGAGTAGTTTGAAGCTTCATTTTTGTCTTTAAGAGAAAAGTAAAATGTATCTAAAGGAACATCTTCTTGAGCAATTTTGGAACCCAAGGCATGAGGAGAATAAAAAGTGGCGCTCCCACCTCCAAATCCAGTTCCTGAAGCCAAGCGCTCGATCACACCTATAACTGTTAGTTGAGTGGGATCTAATGAACTCCTTCTTTTTTTCATTTCTATGCCAAAAGAATCCATCGCTTTTGAATCACCTGGTTCGATAAATGAACTCTTGAAGCTTCTGTCAGGAGGTCCAAAAGGATCTCCTGATGGAATTATTATCGCATTAGCGACTACCAGAGTTTCATCATTCATTAAGGCCTGCCATATCTCCCTGTCGGTGGCCCCATAATTAGGGTCAAAATGGGCCATTTCCCACAGGGTTGAGTCAAGAAATTCATTCTCTAAGGAAACAAGACGAGCCCCCTTATATGTGTTATTTTTCCCTTCCGATTCTTTGACCTCTACACGGAGATTAGATGCGCCAGAAACCACCTCGAAATCTGACAGATTCAAAGAGTTTCTTATGTCTCCAGTGAGTGGAAGATCCGGTGTGATAGTTGCCTTAATATCATAGCCTCCAGTCACCCTTCCAGTCTTGTCGGTTGCCACATCTTGTATCCCATTTAGGACAGAAAAAATCATAAGTGTAAATATGATCAAACCAAACATAGCTACAGTGAGGCCTGTCCTAAACTTGGCTGCCATTGGGTAACTTATAGCCGTCTTTGTTACTGCTTTCAATCCAGAAAATCTAGATAAAATCAAATTAAGAAGTGCAATCAAAATGCGAGTGTTAGACATTAGCAACCAGACAGCCGCCGCAGTTGAGATCGCCCCTCCTACCGGCCAAAACCATGGTCCAGGTTCAGACAAATCAGGTAGCCATCTGCTGAAAAAGTCATATGGTAGAGAGTTAGAAAGAAGAACTAGACCGCCTTCCAAAGTACCCGCGATTTGATTCCCAGTTTCTGTATCATTTATAAATTTGGAACACAAGTATCTAGCGAATAATCCAACAGTTAAAGCGGAGCCTATCAGCCCTATAGAAAGGCTGGCTCCAACCTCTGTCGATATTCCATAAAGCAACAGAAGCATTGAGAATATCCCAGGAACAAGGTAATTATGTTTCCCAGACAACCTGAATAGCGAGGTCAAAATATTTATCGGCCACACCACTGGAAATAGAAGTAAAAGGCCGAAATTTCTCATCCGACCCCCGTTTCCTCTAATTATCCAAACCAATTGCCTAACTGGGAATATTAAATTCCAAACAAAATCCCTTGCCTTTTTGCCTATAGAGTCTGGCGCCTTTTTAACAAACTCATCTTTTAGTCCTCTGATTGCAACAACTATGTTCAAGTTGCTGGCTCTATATGCAGAGAAGACAACCGTAATGAAAGTCAGTATTAATCCAGTTGAAAAAGCTATCAGAAGAGAGACGACAGAGTAGTATGGTGTGATTACAAACTCGTCACTATCTATTAAATCTTGAAGGATAAATACCAATCCAACACTTAATCCTACTCCAACCACCGTTCCTACTATTGCCGCTAGAAAGGCGTATATAGTGCCTTCATATGTAAATAACTGCACTAAATCCCTACGTTTCAAACCTACTGCTCTGGCCATTCCTAATTCAGTGGAGCGGGCAGCAGCGAGTAAGACAAATACTAGGAAGATTAGTAACATTCCTACCATGATGGAGAACGATCCAAAGATAGAAAAAATCGTAGTTACACCAGTTGCCACTGTTTCCGCCAATCTAACACTATCGCTCTTTTGATCATCAACTCTCAAAGTGGTCAAGGTTGGTGAAAGTGCTGCTATTTTGCCGGCATCTTCCTTGAGTCCAGATTTGTCCAATATCCCCAGAATGGTCAATTGGTTCTGATAATCGCCTATTTCTTTTATGAAGTCATCCCCAAAATCATTGGATGATAAATGCCCAGATAATTGGTTGAGAGTTTTGGAGGTCTCTTTGTCTGTTTGGTTAATGGAATTAGACTCTTCTAAAAATATCTCAGGGATACCGTTTCCTTGAAGTATTCCAAACATTTTTGTCGCGATGTCGGTATTTGTTAGTTCAGATCTTAGGAATTTTGTGACATCCTCCGAAAGTTTGAGTGAATCCTCTCCCTCGCCAGAATTTGAGACCAAAACTTCGGTTATCTGTCCTTGCTTACCAATTAATTCTTGTAATTCATCAAGGCTAAATAGTATGTATGGGTTTCTACCTCCACCAGCTAATCCACCATTCTTTAGAACATCACGAATTGAAAATTCAAACTTACCTGAACGGCTATAAACACTAACCCTATCTCCTTTCTGGAGCTTTAAAATCCTACTGGAGTCAGCATTTATGTAAATTTCATTGTCTAAAAGTGCATTGATGGATACAGTTTGACCGGCCAGATTTTGTAATTCGTCGTAATTATCAGAATATTCTCCATGGACTCCTCGCACTCTCATATTGCTTTCAGCCAGCTCTAGTACGTCATTTGAAGCTGGTAAATTAATTTCTATTATCGGGAGGAGAGCCTCTATATTTTTGTTGTCTCGGGTTACTTGTTCTATATTTTGAAATTGCGAAAAATCGAAATATTCCTCCCCGATTAGTTGTCTACCGGGGCCTTTAATAATCTCATCCGTAGGGCCAAGGAAATCTAAAGCTACAGACCTAACCGAATATCTAACTGTATCTCCTATTCCTAAAGATGTAGCAATTATGGCGGTACTGAGCATCAACCCTATCACAATTAAAGTGCTTTGACCTTTCCTTCTTGGGATGTTTCGACTTCCCATCTTTACCAAGATAAATCTTCTTGCCGCCCCTATCCCGATAACGAGAAAAATGACGACCAAGAATACCGTCATTCCCAGGGCTAATCTTTTAGCGGGTAAACCAAAAACTTCTTCCATTTTGTTACACTATTTCCCCGTCTTTCATTTGAATAATCCTGTCTGTCCTACCTCCCACATAATCAGAATGGGTTACTATCACAAAAGTCTGATTGTTCTCCTTATTTAGCTGGGTGAGTAGATCCATAATGAGTCGTTCATTCTCGCTATCTAAATTACCTGTGGGTTCGTCCGCCCAAACGATAGCCGGGTCATTTACCAGTGCTCTAGCCAAAGTAACTCTCTGCCGTTGACCTCCCGATAACTCACCAGGTAAATGGTGTTGCCAATCTTCCAACTCCACTTCTGCCAATTGTTCCAACGCCTTAGATCTAGCCTCTTTACCAGAAAATCCTGAAACAAGTAGTGGCAACTCAACATTTTCGACCGCATTTAAAACCGGTAACAAGTTATAGGTTTGAAAAACAAAACCCATTTTCTTTGCTCTCAATTCACTCAATTGATCGTCATTTAAATCTGTCAGGGTACCACCTTGGATGGATATGTTTCCTTCATCAAATGAATCCAATCCGGACAGGCAGTTTAGAAGAGTAGTTTTACCACACCCACTAGGACCCATGATTCCAACTATTTCCCCCTCTTCTATCGAGATATCCAATCCCTTTAAAGCGTGAACTTTTTGATCTCTTGAACCATAAAATTTATGGAGGTTTTCAGTAGAAATGACGATTTCTGGCATATGATTTCCTATCCCGACTAACGAGGTCTCAAATTGATATCTACCTTTATATTGTCCCTTAATAACACAAAAATATGAAGGGATAAATCAAGGCAAATTGTTACTAGGTTAATCTGCTAACAACCTTGAGGCCTGTACTATTCAATTTCATCTTCTTTGACTCTGCATTCCAACCTTCAAATTGTAAATTTAGCAATGTGATATCTATTTTATTGAGTGCCATTAAGAAAAGCCTAAGATGTTTCAATATGGTCAATGATTTTAGTTTAATTCATTCTTACTCTTTTATAATTTATTGACACTTAATACTAAATTGGCATAGATTTCTTCCGTCAAAAACACATCTATTTAAAAGTTTTCCAACAAACAAGGAGAGTTTAATATGCTTTTTCACGTAACAGCACGTCACGACCACGTAACATGTCCTGGCAAAGACGGGGGTCCAAACAGCGAAGCCGCGGTAAATTATCAGAAGTGGTATGAAGGAAATGATGAAGTCAAAGTATTGGGAGTATGGGGATACAACGTTTCTCACACCATATTCGGCGTCATAGAGGCTGAAAATATACAGGCTATCACCAATCTGCTGAGGCCGCAGATGCACACTGGAAATGTTGAAGTGTTACCTGTTATGGATAGTATCGAAATCAGAAAGAAGGGTGGGCATTGGGGTAAATAGACTTTTTAATCTGATACCAATCCTATATGCCAGTACCGTATCCCCCTTGTATATGGGGATGCGGTACCTACTCGATATATGAAGCCCTTATTCCAGTCTATAAAATTCAGCTGCAGTACCCGATAGGAACCTCTTCTTTTCCTGTGGTGACATATCTCCCATGCCGAAAAGAGCGGCGTCCATCACTTCCTGATAATTTCCAGCGAGTAGACAAACAGGCCAATCGCTACCCCACATTAACCTATCTATGCCAAAAACCTTCCTAACCTGTTGTATAAATGGGCGTAAATCCTGGGGAGTCCAGTTATTGTGGTCTGCCTCGGTTACCATCCCAGACACCTTACAAAAAAGATTACTATATGGCTGTAACTTTGAGATGCTATCACTCCAAGATTGAAACACTCGATCACGAATGTTTGGTTTGGCTATATGGTCCACAACCATTCTCAATTCAGGCAATTCCTTACAAACGATGGGTATCTGGTCAATATGGATCGGCTTAACCAATAAGTCATAGGATAAGTTCCGATCCGACAGTTCTTTCAACCCATCTAAGGTTTGCTTTCTGAGTAGCCAATTCTCATCAACTTCTTCTTCCACCTGATGTCTTATTCCCACAAGGGGTCCCAACTTTATCAACTCGTCCAAGGTATCTCCGACTTTTTCATCTTGTAAGTCGACCCATCCAACCACTCCTCTTATCCAGGGAAAGTCATTTGCGCATTCAAGTAGAAATTTAGCCTCTTCAACAGTTTGGTCAGCCTGAACGACCACACTGCCACTAACGGAACACTGTTCCAAAATGGAAGCTAGGTCTGAGGGAAGGTAGCTTCGACGTAAAATAGTGTTATCTTCTGGCATCCATTCGTATTGAAAAAGATCTAGATCCCATAGGTGATGGTGTGAATCTACAATTTCCATGGAGGCCTTATTGAGGGTTTAGGTCAAAAACTCTCTGCATCGGAGCCCACCAATCATTATCTTCGGTGAAAGGAGTCTTTTTCTGGTATTTCCTCATCAATATGTCCCACTGTGCTGCCTTGTCAGAGGAGTTGGTATATTTTTGGAAATCTGTTGTTATGTCAAAGTCATCTTTAGTATCCACTACCATAAACAACCTATCTCCAAGGAGGTAAATCTCCATACCTTCAATCCCAATTTCCAATAACCCTTCCTTTACCTCAGGCCAGACATTTTTATGATATTCCTTATATTCCTCTATTGATCCAGCCTCATCCATCAGATCCAATGCCATTGCAAAAGTTTTCATTTGGGTCACCATTTTCGTTAAATACGTGAACGAAATTCACCACTTCAACTATCGATTGTTTAGTTTTCTCCATTCTTCAATTGTTTCTTCAGTTGGAGGGTAGTATTTACCTGGAGCGACCCCTTCAGCTTTTATCTTGTCCTTTACAAGGTTCTCCGCGCCTTCGTGCTCCTCAGCCCATTCTAGAACCGTCTGCGCCATCCAAGAAGGAATAACTAGGACTCCGTCATTGTCTCCAACCATAATGTCACCAGGTCGTACCAAGGCTCCACCGCACTGGATCTGAACGTTCTCCTCAGCCGGAAGACTCGATGGGTTTCCATGAAAACTTCGCGCTTTGGCATATATGGTCAAATCATATTCTTCATCTATGAGTACATCCAAATCCCTGATCGCCCCATCGATGACTACCCCGTCAGCATTATTCATAGCCAATTGCAGTAATTTCACATCGCCTGCAACGACGTCTTGAACTCTACCGCCTATGTCAGCGACCAACACATCACCAGGTCCGCAACGTCCCATTGCAATGTATTCGGGGGAATCTACGCCTCCAGGCTTGTCGTTATTGATATCTGGACGGATCGGCATAAATCTCAGAGTTCTAGCTCTAGCTGCAAAACGGTCCTTACCCGGGGTAAAGGGAGTGTAGTTTTGGATACCTTCACATACACAGAAAGTTGATCCAAACGATCGAAGCGCATTGTATATAGTGGCCGTAGGAATTTTTTTTAACCCATCAAGAATTTCCTGAGAAATCTCAACCGGTTTCATGTCAAAGGTAGCCATTAATTTCCCCCTATCAGAACAGTAATCTATCTTGGGTAAGCAACATTATCATGTAGCTCTGACTTCTTCCATCATATGTTATGAAAATTACATATCCACCAATCCATTTGACTAGTATCTACTCAGTTCTATATAACCTGAACCTAGGAAAACCCAGTACAGAATTTATTGACGATTTTCACGTAGTTTCCAAACAAAGGATTTTCGCATGGAATATGAAATTGTATTACCCAAACACATCAATCCAGACGAGTTAATTAAATTCACCGCTGCAGCTGAAGACCTCGGATTCCATTCCTTATGGGCAGCAGACCATATAGTCTTACCCATAGAAGAAACTGACCTTTATCCATACACGGACGACGGCCGCCTCACTGCTAATTCCCAAGACCCTCAACTAGATGCATTTACTTTGTTGAGTTTCATCGCATCACAGACAAATCAAATAAACTTGGGGACATCAGTGGCAATAGTTCCTTGCCGAAACCCTATATTACAAGCAAAGATGTTTGCCTCTCTTGATGTACTCACAAAAGGAAGAGTTATATGTGGAGCAGGAGTAGGGTGATGGAAGGAAGAATTTGCAGCCTTGGATGCCCCATTTGGAAAACGAGGTCTTGCAACCGATGAATATCTTCAGATCTTTAAACTATTGTGGACTTCCGATGTCACAGAATTTCATGGAGAAACCTATGAATTTTCCAATATTGCGTTTTTTCCAAAACCTGTTCAAAGACCTAACGGAATCCCCATATGGATTGGTGGTCATACAAAGAGAGCGGTGAGAAGAACTGTAAAGTACGGCGATACATGGCATCCGACAAGGCTTCGGCCAGATCAGATCGAAAATATGCTTTCCTTTATAGATCAACAGTGTGAAGAATATGACCGCAAGCGAGACGAAATAACAATTTCATTAAAAAGGACACTGCATTTCACAGATATTGGAATCGACACCAATTCAAGAATACGTTCTAAAGCAGCCCTGATCGACTCCACTCACACCGTTGTCGAGGATATAAAACACTGTGAGAATCTGGGTATCAAAAATCTTACCTTTGATTTTCAGACAAACAAAACAGAAGAGTGCATAAAAACCATGGAACATCTCATGGATACGGAGCATCGAATAAATTAGAGCTTCAAGGAATTATTTTATTCTGAGTATTTCCGGCACCGTAGGCATCAGAAACTAAAAATTAATCCAGGCTGATCCAATCACCAAAATTGATAGATTGCAAGGGAGAGTATTTAACAAGCGATTTCCAAATTTACCACCAAGGTATCATGGATCTTTTTAATGAAGTGAAGAACCTCTACTGGCTGTATTGCACCCCAGGTTCCACATGCGTCGTGAGCGTTTCTACTCCATCTTTAGTTACGAGCACTGTGTCACTGCAACCAATTGCTCCTACCCCCGGCACCCGCATAGTAGTTATTAAGTGGAAGCACATCCCCGCCATTAAAGGTCTGGGTTCGTTTGAATTAATTGAAAATATATCACCCTCATCCCAACCTGGGGGAAAAGCTGTTCCAATACCGTATGCAATCCTCCTCCCTTGTTTGTAGTCAATATTCGATTCATTTATTACGGAACTCGCGTTTTTAAACACCGTTTTTGCAGAGACACCTTCCTTCATTGAACCTTTGGCTACCTGCAAGGCTTCTGTTGCTACTTGACTGGCTTCAATAACTTTTTCGCTTGGTTTGCCCACAAAAATGCTTCTAGATTGGGCTGCATGATACCTATTTATACTCCCAGGGATTTCCATAAAAACTAAATCCCCTATGCCTATACGCTTTGAAGACCATGTTGCATGAACTAATTGAGACCGTTCTCCGGAGGTGATAAAAGCCGGGAGGCCTGTATATTCCGACCCCGCCAAATCTAGTTCAGTGTGAACCTCAGCAGCTACTTCCAATTCGGTTACGCCTTCATTTACTGCCTTTAAACCGGCCATCATTCCCCTTGAAGAAACTTCTGCCGCTTTTCTCAAATAGTCAGTCTCACGGGGAGATTTTATTAAACGGCAAGATTCTATGAGACCGCTCCCATCAACTATATGGGAATTCGGTAATATAGCTTTTAAGTTTTCATAAAAGTCGACAGATAGAAAACGCGATTTGGTTTCCAATCCTATTGAGTTTGAATCACATCCTATTTCTTTCAAAATCTCAGCAGTTACCTTAGACCACTCCGAAGTATCTGGGTATATCCGTGAATCCTCTATCCAAGAAAATTCCGGAACAAGGGCTGCCTCATGCGGCGGTGCGATAAAAACTGGATCTGAACTCAGTGGAAGAATAAGTGCCTGATACCAGTAATACCCTGGAGTCTGATAACCAGATAAATAATATATGTTTTCTGGACTATGAATTACTAAAACATCAATCTGATTTTGGGCCATGAATTCTCTTGTCTCTCGGATCCGACTTTCATATTCTTCAGGAGTGAATAATTGTGTTCTTGGTGGTTTCATAATCCTATCTTTTCAACATATTTGGATCATGATTGAAAATACAGTATTGCGCCTTCTTATGTACAGCATTGGTCACTAAATCCGCTCAACCTATGACAAAGCCAGACATTTGATATACGTGATACAGTCCGATTAAATTAGTTGGCCACTGAAGTCGGGTCAAATGAATAGGAGACATGAATTTCAGAATGGAAGACACTAAATCTAAATTTATTAATGCCACATTGATTGATGCCCTTTCTCCAGAACCAAAGGAAGGGAACATCTCAATACTAAATGGTGAAATAACCGAAATATCGGACAATACTTTACCCAAAAATTCTGATGCCCTGACCTTAGACTTAAAGGATAAATACCTAGTCCCAGGCTTATGGGATGTTCACACACACATTGGAAAAGGTATTCCTGATTCGGAAGCCAGAGATGAAACCACGGCAGAGAGAACTATTAGAGCTGGCAACAATTGTAGACGCGCCCTTGACCTCGGGATTACATCACTGAGAGCCGTAGGAGAAAAAGATTTTATAGATGTGGCCTGGAAAGAGGCATTCGCCTCTGGAGAGCATGTGGGCCCTAATCTGTACACATGTGGCTGGTTCATAACCACGACAGCTGGACATTTCCTAAAAAGTGGCTGTGCAGTTGAAGTCGACGGTCCAACTGAATACATCCGCACGATAAGGGAACAGATCAAAAATGGAGTGGATTTTATAAAACTGAATCTGACAGGAGGGGTGATGGGACCCAAATGGGACAAAATGCCAAATACATTCCCTCTCGAGGATGAACTTAAGGCCGCTTTCGATATTTGCGAACAGCGTGGCTATAAAGTAGTGGCACATGCCGGAGGCGTTGACGGGATAAAAAAAGCCATTTCTATGGGGGCTCATACACTTGAGCACGGCTACCAATTTGATGATGAAGCTATTGACATGCTCGCTAAATCACAGACTTACTATGTCCCAACATTGAGTCTCACACATATGAACAGAGGAGAAGAATTTGCAGATTCTGAGTTCCAGCTCAAATGGATGAAGGCACATCCCATAGACGAAAGCTACAAAGAACGAGCCATAGAAGCGGCAGCAATGCATGCTTCTGGCTTCAAAAAAGCTATAGAAGCAGGGGTGGAAGTTGCCTGCGGTTCAGACCTTGATCTGCCTTACGGTACCCTCTTTGAAACCGAAATGTTAGTCAAAGGTGGGATGACGGAACATCAAGCTTTAACCGCTGCCACACTAACATCAGCAAAAGTTTGTTTAGCAGAGGAAAAAAACGGAACCCTCGAACCAGGTAAAAAAGCAGATTTTGTCGTCCTAAATAGCAATCCGCTAGAAAACATAAGCAATCTCCAGGACGTATACATGGTCGTGAAAGACGGGAATATCGTACGGGATTATTCAAGTGAATAAACGCACCCTTAATAATAATTCTCTCAGATATTAATTCATGGAAATAAAATCTAAGTTCTTCCCTTCTCTCACCCACAAAGATTACAAGATCATGTGGGTTGGTCATATTGTAGGGGAGTCCTCCTCTTGGGCTCTCGGCGCTGCGGAAGGATGGTTAATTTTTAATCTGGCTGAGAGTAATCCAAGTAGTTGGGTAGGGGCTGTTTTTTTTTGCAGCTATGATCCCTTGGTTTTTTGCTCCAATTGTAGTCGGCTTGTTGACTGACAAATTTTCACGGCGAAACATTCTCATTCTTGCATACCTCTTAAGCCTTTTTCACGGTGTTGCTCTAACAGCCCTGATATTCACGGGTACGATTGAGGTATGGCACATTCTCGTCTTAGCGGTGGTAAACGGGATCGCACGGGCCACCCATATGGGAGCAATAGAGGCGCTGGCTGCCAATCTTGTCCCTGCAAACCATCTACCTAACGCCTACACGTTGATATCAGCAGGTTACTATGCGACTCGACTGATAGGGCCTGGACTTATCGCTCCTCTTATGGAATTAACGGATATAAAATGGATATTTCTATCCTGTGTTATCGCCTACGCTGCAGGGGTATATTTGGTAAGTCAGGTTAAAGCGGTTTCAACAGGGCGTGTTGACCCAGAAAAAGGTTTACTTTACAACACTTTTTCTGGATTTAGGTACATCTACAGGCACCCTGTCTTACGAAGTGTGATGTATCTTGTCATGTTTCACTGTACTCTCGTCATGTCTTTTGAATCTCTTCTACCAGCTGTATCTGATAACCAATTAGCCTCAGGGGGGGAAGGGGTCGCGTACCTTCATATGATGATAGGGTTCGGCGCTCTAATTGCATCAATAGCCTTGGCCCCTGTACGTGGTCACGGCACTTTAGGGCAGTTGTTCCTAATTTCTGCAGTGGTGAGCTCCTTTGGCAACATTATTTTGGGTGTGTCTGCCGTTTTACAATTCGCTTTAGTAAGTACGGTAGTCATAGGTATATCGCATGCTGCTTTTATGACTATTGCAACCATCCTGATCCAGTCTGTATCACCAGATGATCTCAGAGGAAGAATCACCAGCATTTACCTCATTCACGCTGGCGGGCTCATGAGTTTCTCATATTTTGCTAACGGGGTCCTTGCTGACATGTATGAACCCTCAAGAATACTCACCATCGGAGGTATCGCTTTCCTTATAGTTGTCATTGGTAGCTGGCTTAGACAAACGCCGAGGCTCATATACAAACATGGGGCCATAATTCATGACTCACAGTGATCAGGTACTTGAGATAAATACCGTGCATATATCTAGAACCCTCGAGACCAAGATGACGACAGGTTGAGGTGACCATTGACACCGAAGACTGGTAGTCTATAAAAATCTTACATCTTTAACCTAAGGTGGATCATATGTGGCATATTTCAGAAGATGATCTTGAATCAATCGCAATTGGGGCAGGCATACTAGGCACTGGTGGAGGTGGAAATCCTTACATAGGTATGCTTCGTGCCAGACAAATGATCAGAGAAAACGGGCCCGTAAAGGTTCTATCTCCCAATGAACTCGATGAAAATGACAATATCGTTTGTGTCGGGGGAATTGGAGCTCCTACTGTTGGAATAGAGAAAGTACGGGACAAGCAATCTTATTATGCATTAAAAGCCATCGAAGATTTCACCGGCAAGAAAGCTACCGCTATCATCTCCAACGAAATAGGGGGAAGTAACTCTCTAGAACCGATCATCCCATCTGCGTTAACTGGCCTTCCGGTAGTTGACGCAGATGGGATGGGACGAGCTTACCCTGAAGTTCAAATGAAGACCTACTTTGTTTATGGAGTGCCCAGCTATCCAATGGCAGTATGTGATGAAAAAGGAAATACGGCCTTAATTACCGAGGCACTTAACGCCAAATGGGTTGAAAGGATGGCCCGGTCTGTAACAATTCAGATGGGAGGAGTTGCTTGCTATGCTTTGGCTCCAATGACCGCTTATCAAGTACAAACCACTGCTGTTCTAGATTCTCTGAGCTTAGTTAAGCGGCTTGGAGATGCTGTTCGCAGCGCTCGTAATACCCACGAAGACCCCATTGAAGCTTTGTTGAATGCCCACCCGGGAAAAGTGTTATTTCAAGGAAAAATCTCGGATTTAGACAGGCAAACCACCGCCGGATTCGCAAGAGGTCAGGTAGTAATTGAAGGTATGGATCAATTTGAGTCAGATAAATTAACGATCGAATTTCAAAATGAAAATCTTATCGCCCGTTTGAATTCGGAAGTTATTTGCATAGTGCCAGACCTCATATGCATCGTAGATTCAGAAAGAGGAGAACCAATCACAACAGAACTCCTAAGATACGGATTTCGAGTAACAGTGCTTGGGTTCCCGGGGCCTGATCTGTGGAAAACTCCAGAGGGACTTGCTACAGCCGGTCCCTCTGCCTTTGGATACGATGTTGAGTATTCAGACCTAGAATTGACTTAGATTCTTTGTGTAGCATCGATCATTCAAATTATCTCTCAAGGTAGGTAGCAAAATTTATGCATATAGGAATTGATGTCGGGGGAACAAACACTGACGCCGTCTTGATGAATGGTGATGTGCTAGTGGATAAGATCAAAAACCCAACAACTCCTGATGTAACATCTGGCATAATTTCTTGCATAAACACCCTTATTAGCTCCAGATCAGACGTCGACCAAATAGACGCCGTAATGTTGGGTACAACTCATTTTGTCAATGCTCTTTTACAACGCCGCGAATTAGCTCCTTCCGCAGCTTTAAGACTTTGTTTACCCGCGACAACGATGCTCCCCCCTCTGGTCGATTGGCCCGATGATTTAAAGAATTCAATAGGAGGGCATACATACATGGCTGGAGGTGGCCATGAATATGACGGGCGGGAAATTTCTTCAATTGATGAGAAAGAATTACGGAAAATAGCAAACCAAATGACCGATGAGGGTGTGCGGTCAATTTCCATATGTGGAGTATTTTCTCCGGTTGATGGCTCCCACGAGCAAATCGCAGCCGAAATTATTAAGTCGGAAACTCCTGATGTGAACATAACTTTGTCATCAGAAATTGGCCGCGTGGGCTTGTTAGAGCGAGAAAACGCAGCGATGCTTAACGCTTGTCTGGTTGAAGTGGCTTCAAAGACGGTAGCAGCAATTCGCACCGCTATGCTCTCAGCAGGTTTAAATGTGCCTTTGTTCTTTAGTCAAAATGACGGAACTCTAATGCAATCGGAGTTTGCGTCTCATTACCCGGTTTTCACTATTGCTTCAGGGCCGACCAACAGTATGCGAGGTGCTGCTTTTCTATCTGGCGTATTGGATGCAGTAATAGTAGACATTGGAGGTACTTCCACCGATGGGGGAATGTTGATCCGTGGTTTTCCCCGAGAGGCGGCAGTATCTGTAGATGTTGCAGGAGTCAGAACTAATTTTCGAATGCCAGATGTTTTTTCTACAGCTCTTGGAGGCGGATCCTTAATAAAACAAAACCCTTTGACCATAGGACCAGAAAGCGTTGGTTTTAAACTGGCTAGTGAATCAATGGTTTTTGGTGGGGGGCAAATGACTGCGACAGACATAGCAGTTGCTAACGGAATGGCCGAAGTAGGCGACCTCAGACTCGTTTCCAATATTGAAAGCTCCTTCGCCGAAGGTACCATCAATGAAATTCAAAAACGTGTAGAAGATGTAGTCGATCAAGTGAAAATTAGTGCGCACCCAGTTCCTGTGGTTTTAGTGGGTGGAGGCAGTATCCTCGTAAGAAACTCCTTCGACGGGGCTTCAAATGTCATACGTCCTTCCAACGCAGAAGTAGCCAACGCTATCGGAGCTGCCATCTCACAAGTCGGTGGACAAGTAGAGAAAGTGTATTCTCTGACTGACATGAGTCGAGACGAGGCATTGGATCTTGCAAAAGATGAGGCCACACAAAAAGCTGTTGAGGCCGGTGGTGATCCAAAATCAATAGAGATTGTGGACATAGAAGAAATTCCATTAACGTACCTGCCAAGCAATGCGTTAAGGGTGAAGGTAAAGGCGGTAGGTAACCTAATTTAGACTAAAACGAATCTTTGAATTTAGTTTTTGTCGCTAATTGCCAATGACCACACACTAAAAGATAGGAAATAAATCACGGAATAGCTCGACCAGTGAATTTACCCGTGCATACCTCGTTATCCACAGCTAAAGTTCCATTCACAATGACAAATGGAATACCAGTCGGATATTGCGTAGGATCATCATATGTGGAGTTATCAATCACGGAATTAGGGTCGAACAAAACGACGTCTGCAAAATATCCTGGCTTGATACGACCTCTTGATTCTAAGCCAAACCTGCGGGCAGGGTTATCAGTCAGCCTCTGAATAGTCTCCTCAAGTTTCATCATATTATATTTTCGCTGAAATCTACCTATGATTCTGGGGAAGGTACCATAGGCTCTGGGATGTGGATTGCTACCTAATGGAATCGAATCACTACCTACCATGTAATCAGGTCGAGACAGTAATTCAATAGCATCGCGGTTTATTTGATCCCATATCGACACACTGACCGGAGGAGAAGCCCAATATCCAACCTGACCTTCGTTTTCTAAAAGAATTTCACAAAGAGTTTCACCGAGACTCTTACCTCTTGAGGCGGCAATTTGTGGCAAGGACATTCCTTCCAGTTCAGGATGGAGTGGCACATACGAAAATACAGCATCGTCTATCGGCCGTGAGTAGTCATTATCGAGATAATCCGACAACCTTTTCCTTTCAGCAGAATCAGCCAGCCTGTCCATAACCGCGTCTGAGCCTCCTTCATGGGCATAACTTGGCAAAAAGCTCAACGGAAAGGTGCTGCCTGTAGGGTATGGATAAAGCTCAAGCGATACGTCGACTCCATCTCTGATAGCTTTATCAATTAGTTCTGTTTGAGCTTGCACCTGACCTGCATTACCTTCATTTGTCCGAAAATGAGAGAAATGCACTTTCACACCAGATCTTCGACCAATCTCTAAGGCCTCGGGTACACCTCCACCTCCAAAGGCTCTATCTGTATTCTTATCCCTTAAGTGAGTCACATAAACCCCTTGATACTCAGCAACAACCTTGCAAAGTTCTATTAGTTCTTGAGTGTCACTCCAAGCGTTGGGAAAATACGACATGCCAGTTGCCAATCCAACAGCACCATCTTCCATCCCTTGTCTTATGAGAGCTTTTGCTTTCTCCAAATGAGTTCCGGTTAGGGGAGCATCTTCAAACCCCACGGCCTCAAGGCGAATCGCCCCATGGGCAATACAGTAGGCCGTATTTATAGAAACTTTATTGTGATAATGAGACTTAAAACTTGCTACCGATGACATATCCAGTTCAGCGGAGGGAAGTCCTAAAATACCAGAAAGATACCTTCTATTAGCGAGATAGTTTTCCTTAGACAACGGGGCGTATGACAACCCGTCTTGACCCAGTATCTCGGTAGTTACTCCTTGGCGCAGACTATTGGCATGCTGTGGGTTTTCAAGAAGTTTTCCGTCAGAGTGAGTATGGGTATCGATGAAACCAGGAGAAGCCGCAATACCACCTGCTTCTATAATCCTTGATCCCTCTATGCCCTCAAACCTGCCGACTGCCTCTATCCGATCACCTTTGATCAATATATCCCCCGAACTCGGGGGGGACCCTGTGCCATCATAAATTGTGCAATTTCGAATTAAGATGTTTGAAATTTGAATCGACCTCTGTAACTTATTTAAGTGCTTGTCTAGCGGCATTATACAGCTTGTTTTATTGCCCATAGGGCCAATGGTGAACTCGAGAATATCTGACAGGAAATTGATTTCTAACTCACCAACTGTTTCGCCCGCAATGCTCCAGTTAAAGGCAATGGTGTTGTACTCACTAGTCCCTCAAATCTGCCCGAATTTAATCAAATGTTTTCCAATGTCACAGCTAACATATCCGAATATGTTTGGCAGGAATTCATATCAGAATTTGGCATAGGGACATAGTCACCTCCGGATGGGTTATACCTAATAAAAATGATTAAATATATTAATTTAATGATGTATAGTGCCAAAAATATATATTCAATGCGGAGGTATTATTATGATTTTTCCTTCTCTTCTTCAAGCATAACCACTACAGTCGCTCCGACGTCTGGGATATCTTGTGCTGTGACACATCCCACAATGATCATTGTCAGAAGGACCATAGCAACAACGATCAGATATAACCACTTCTTGATACCAAGAAAGCCCTCGAGGTTATCTTTTACTTAATATTTCCGGTTTCCCACAACGGCGAATTTCAATCGTCTTAGGAAAATAATTCGGAATATTAACCTATTTAGTCCTCAGTAGGAATTCTAACCTCGACGTTACCCGCCCTTTCTTCTTGGAGGAGGTGATAAACCCTGTAATTTAAATCAGCCCATTCCTTTCTATTTAAGGCTGCCGTCATGTCATTGTAGGTCCCAGTAGCTATCTGAAGAGGTACGTTGAGTTCACGTCCCAATTCCAACGCCAATGCCATGTCCTTTCTAGAGATAGGGAAAGTTGATTCCGATCCGGTTCCTCCGTCAAATTTCCCCTGCAAATACGTATCTGGCATGGAAACATTGAGGATTCGTCCGCTGCCACCGGCACCATTTCTTATGCACTGCATGAGTATCTCTGCAGGCACTCCTGCCTTTACACCAAGGGTGAGTGATTCAACTAACAAACGTTCCAAGCCATATTGGAACATGTTATTTGCCAGTTTACAGATCGTTGCAGAACCTATTTCCCCAGTGTACGTGACCTTATTGCCAAAAGATTCAAAAATAGGTTTGAGCTCCAAATATATGTTCTCATGTCCACCCACCATGATTGATAAAACCCCATTTAACGTCACACCGTTTTCATCTGATCGGCGTCCACTTACAGGAGCATCTAATATTGAAGCACCCTTAGAAGAAAATGTTTCCTGCAATCTCCTCATTAATTCAGGAGAACTTGTACTAAGGTCTGCCCAGACTGAGTCACTAGTTATCCCGTCGATTATCCCATCCTCGCCAGTGGCAACAGCTTCAACTTCAGTGGGACCTGGTAAAGAAGTAAATATTATGTCACTTTTTTGTGCCAGCTCCCTTGGAGTATCTGCCCATGCAGCCCCTAATTCCAATGCAGGTAAAGCAGCTTCTCTGTTTATATCGTGCACAGTTACGTTGTAGTTCTTTTGTATCAAAGCAAGGCACATATGATGTCCCATATTGCCAAGACCTATAAACCCGATATTTATTTCATCCATTTATCGTTACTCCTTTGCGTTCAGATACAATGCCTTCTGGGCAAGTACACGATATCACCTAGTAGGGATACCCTGACTAACGAAGTCAGTGCTAATTAACATTTACACCAAGGGGGCCTGACATGAACTCAACCAATAGACCTGTAGCAGTTGTCATAGGAGCCACATCCAAATGGCAATCTGACGGACGAAATACAAGATTGGTTCATGGTGACAATCTTGATGATAGTGATTTACCTATGGGGGTTCGTTGGGGAGTAGGAGGTGCCATAGCGCAAAAATTCGCTCAGGAAGGTTTTTTCGTAGTACTCACTACGCGTACCGCGTCAAATGCTTCTAAACTTCAAGAGGCTATCGTTGACCAGGGTGGCGAAAGCATGATTGTCGAACTAGATTTGGTATCAAGCGACTCGATATCAACTGCGTTTTCCCAAATACGGGAACAGGCCGGAGACCCTGAAGTTCTAATCTACAACGCAGGCTATCTTGAAGGTCGAGACCTCCCGCCTGAAAAAGAATTGCTTGAGCATATTCCACTTGAAATGCTTGAAACGGCGCAACACATTTCAGTTAGAGGACCATTTTTAGTAGCTAAAGAAGTGATGCCAGCAATGCGAGAAAGAGGTCAAGGTTCCTTCTTGTTTTCCAATAATTCTCAATCTTTGCGGGGTAGGAAACGAATGACAGGACAGTCACTATATTACCCTAGAGTGATGATGCGCACTTTAGCTCAAGTGCTCACTGAAGAGTATTCCGAATTTGGAGTTCATGTAGCCAATGTGGTCATTGACGGTACTATCGACTCTCCTGGAACAAGAGCTATGCCGCGATCTCAGCAAAACCCGGAATTAATAATAAATCCAGTCAAAATTGCTGAAGCTTTTTACTACCTTCATACTCAAGATAAATCGTGTTGGACTCATGAACTCCAGCTCACCCCATATCCTACCAAGCCAAGTTTCTAGAAATTCTTTCAAATACAGGGGGAATCCATGCCGTTTTACGAAAGAGGTCCGGTCAGTATCTACTACGAAGAAGTAGGGGCTGGTTTTCCTTTATTAATTATCCCCGGTGGAGGTCTTAATTCTTCGATCGCTTCCCTGGATACTTCTGTCCCATTTAATCCTATGGAAAGGTATAAAAATGACTTTCGTTGCATATCTGCTGATTTAAGAAACGCTGACTCCGGACAATCAACAGGACCATTAGAAATTGACCGCCCCTGAGATGCTTACTCAGACGACCGACTCGGGCTTATGGATCATCTTGGTGTAAAAGAATTTCTGGTCATGGGCTTCTGTATTGGTGGGCCAATGATTCACAATTTTTTGCGACTAACTCCTGACCGAATACCGGCAGCGACAATGATGCAGCCAAGCGGTTTCACTTCTGAGTATCCAGATATTTTCTATCAAAACAACACAGAACGGTGGGGACCACCTTTATGTGAAAAAGCTCCCGAAATCACCATGGATAAAGTTCACGACTTTCTCACAAATATGTACACCAACCGAGCAGATTTTGTCTTCACAGTCTCCCGTGATTTTGTGCGTTCACTTCAAACACCACTTTTTATAGCGCCTGATAACGTTCCAGCACATCCATATGGGACCGCTATGGAAGTTGCCGAACTTGCACCTAAAGCTGAGACGTCAATTTTCCCGTGGAAGGATTCGCAAGAACACATCGATGAGGTGGTAGAACATGCAGGTCGTTTCCTCAAGAAGCATGAGCTTAAGACAGGGTAATGATTGGTTGGGAAGTCATTTCCTTGTTATAAATATAATCGTACTTCCCATTTGATCTGACTACACGCTCTCAGAACATCAGTAAAAGCCAATACTTTCCACTTTGTATCACCCGTTTAACGGATTGCACTCCTCTTGCTCGAATAAACAATTACTATAATCAACAATAAAAAAATACTGCTATGACACTCATTTTCTCTCCCAGGAATACAACCGAGAAGAAAAACGTTAGAAACGGTCTGAATAAATCTATCTGGCTGACCCTTGCTACCCCTCCCATTCCCAATCCTTCATAAAAGAAAAAAATCCGATCAAATTATTGAATAGACATAGAAACACAAATAGCATGATGGTCCTCGGAGAATCACTAGCAATCTGCGCTAAATGAGTAAAATCGAAATTTATAAAGGCCAACGGTATAACCAAAGGAAGGCTTATTACTAATGACCAGCATATAACCCTCCAACCACTCATTTTTTTCCCGAGGATACCTCCTTGAGCATATCCCATGCCTCCTAATAAAACGCAAAGAAATAATGCCACATCTCCACTTCCCCATGTAAAGGTTTTGGAACCACAGTAATATCTTCGAGTTTGCTACCACGATGCAACACATCCGCTGGTATTTGGTATCACTTACCATGGTGACTAAAAGAAGGATTGTCCCAAGCCTTTCTCAGTACCTCTATTTGTTCCTCAAATAATTCCCGATTCGCATCGTTGTCCTCTAGAAATCCTCCCAAGGTTTCAACTTCTCTGGCTATGTATCCCCTTCCTACTCCCAGACGAACTCTGCCATCAGTGAGTATATCTGCCATTGCAAAATCCTCAACCAGACGTAATGGGTGCCAGGCAGTGATCACATTAAAGAACCCTCCAAAATTGAGATTCTGAGTGAATTGAGATAAATAGATGCTTAACATTGGGATATTGGGAATGCACCCGTATCCCTCTCTTTGAAAATGGTGTTCAGAAAGCCACAAAGTGTCAAACCCATTTCTGTCCATTAAAATAGAGAATTGTTTGGCGATATCTAAAGCAGTAGACAAATGCTCATCTGATAACCATCGGTCATCTACGGGGATACCCTGAAATCCAAAATTGTCGATTTCAACATGGCCCCCATAAAATGCGTCAAATTTCGTAATCATAAAATATATCTCCTAATTTTCAATCAAGCAAAACATTTGCAATTTACTTTCTTAAACACTTCGCGGTGAAATTTAATAGGCGTTTATACCCCAACCACACAGGTAATACTTAATGAATACATGATTTAGATCCTAGTGAATTTGTGTATTGCTTTCTCAGCCGCGACTTCAGCAATATACATATCTCCCTTTGAATCTATCCATAATCCATGAGGTGCTCCCTTAAAGAACCCAGGACCATCGCCTCTTTCTCCCCATCGGCCAACGATAGTACCCTCTGGTGACATGACACAGATGGAGGCTATTTCCTGGTACCAACCCTCAGCAATGTGAAAAAATCCTGATTCGTCAATAACCATGTCATTTGGCGACCGTAGTCCTTCGAATTCAGCTATATATCTGCCATCTTGGTCGAATACCTGGCAACGACGGTTTTCTCTATCCAGGACATAGACTTGGTCGTCGTCTCCAACGGTTACATCATGAGGCAAATTCAGAAAACCTGATCCTTTACCTGTTTCACCGAAAGACATGACCCAATCACCGTCCCCCGTGAATTTATGAATTCTATCTTGACCATATCCGTCAGATACAAATAGCGTACCGGAGTTGGAAAGAGCGGCACGGGTGGGCTTGTTGAACGGGCAACCTGATTCTCCTGTTTTCCCCTGGGTTCCCATAGTAAATTCTAGTCGACCATCAGTAGTGTAGGAACGGACAGTGTGATCGCTAGAATCTGCAAGTAGAATCTCATCGTCTTTGCTTATCCAAATTCCATGAGGTGTCGAAAACAAATCTTGACCCCATGAGTCCAACAGATTCCCATGCTGATCTAATACCAATATGACACCACTCGGTGTTTCAGTATGAGCTGTGTTTCGAACAGCCAAATACACTCGATCATTTGAGTCCGTTGCTACATCAGATACAACCCCTAACTCCGAGTTAATTCCCCAATCTGGAACAACTTCATATTGGAAATCTCCGAATCCAAACCTATCAGTTACCATCTCGGGGCCACCTCACGGATGCTTCCTGTATTCAATGCGTGCATAGTACCATTTCGAATATCAAAGGAAGAGGGCGGGAATTTACAATCTGTGTTATGGTGAGACTGCTGTGAATTCAGGTGAAGATGACTAATTGGATGTGGTGGAATTTCGATACCGCAACGCCTCCCCTTCTGCCTTTGTCTGCCCTCGCGCAACCTGAGCGTTTTTTGTATCCGAGCAACTATTCATCACTTCGGTCGGATCTATAACTTATCGTTGAAATGATTCACCACGAACCAGTCTGCTTCTGTGCCCTTGAAAGTTAGAGGCCACAACACGAGCCACGCAGACATTCCGTTTTTTTTAAAAGTACGAGAACTTGAGGAGCCAACACGCCATGAAGGGAATTATTATCGCTGCAGGTTATGGGAGTAGGCTGAAAGCTCTCACTGCTAATACACCAAAATCACTTATCGAAATAGAAGGGAAATCCATTATCACTTATCCGATTGATGCTTTGTTGGCCGCTGGAATTTCTGACATCTCGATAGTAGTAGGTTACAGGGCAGATGTGATCATAAATTACATAGAAAAACTTTATCCTAGTATAAATTTCTCTTATAACAAGGATTACGACGGTGACAATGCATTGTCAGTTTTCGCTGCTCGTTCTTTCATTGGTACCGATCCGTTTGTGTTGGCGATGGGGGATCACTTAATTAGCTCAAGCCTTGTTACAACCCTTCTATCTGACTCAACCATAACTAGGACTCTTTGTGTGGATTCAGAGTCCAAAAATGCATCCCAAGTCAATGATGGAACCAGGGTCATGGCAGATTCTAAAGGAAGAATCATAGAAATAGGAAAGGATCTCAAAGACTGGCAATCTATAGATACTGGGCTATTTATGATGGATTCAGAAGTGCTCGATAACATCAAACACCTCATGGCCCGCCAAGGAAAAAATGTAACCATATCTGAGGTAGTCCAACATATGGCAGATAATGGAAGACATTTTCAGACATGTGACGTGAGCGGTCAGTTCTGGGCAGACGTTGATACGGAAGAGGACCGTGATTCTGTCAGCGTTCTTATAAAAGAAGGTCAAGGCCACGATCTATAAGCCAACTCAACCCAACCGTCAGATGCTACCAAAAATCATCAATACCAAGTTATGTCTATGAAGGGGAGAACACATGAAAGATATTAATGAAGAAGGAGCTGCAGCCTACGAAAAATCTGTCGTAGAGCCGAAACCGATGGATCCGATCTCAGCAGCAGAAAGATTGATAGATATAAAGCGCATTTTAGATCAACTTGGGGCCGTATTCTTCATCGCATCAGGCACCTGTCTCGGAGCAGTCCGTGATGGCCAATTCATTGAGTGGGATGACGAAATGGATATGGGGTCTGTAATAGGCCTTAATGGCCTGGACGAAAAAACCATCGATAGGGGAATTACAGCGTTTGAAGACAATGGGTACTACGTTCATGTCGATCGTAGCTCACGCCATATTGGTGTTCACGTCGTAAAAGAGTCAATCAGGGCAGACTGGACTTGCCATCGAATCGTCGGTGACAGCGTGTTCCAATACCCCGGCGTAAGAACTCCCCTCGCACTTTTCACACAGTTGAAAGAGATCGACTTCATAGGAGAAAAATTCCTTGTACCAAATCCACCGGAAAAATATCTGGAGACCAAATATGGGTCAAACTGGGCTACACCCAAAGGACCTGGTTTTGAAGAAGAAGTTGTAAGTAGAATCCAGGACGGGGACATACTTACCTCTAGGCAGAGGCTAAGTAAATTCATTACACTGCGATTGGCCCCTTGGCGTGCAGGCCGCTTAACAGTCCTTGATGAAAATGATGCCCCCGTGAGTGGAGCCGAAGTTGCCCTTATTGGGGTTGGTCGCTCCAAAACAAATTCAAAAGGGCATGCGAGATTATATATTCCTGAAAAATATGACTACGCTATCAGCGTCAAGTATGATGACCACGAGGAACTGCTTTACACAGAAGAGCTTATGCCGAGAGGAACATATGTCTACCGGCCTGGCCCTGACGTGTCACCCGAGGAGCACTACAAAGCAGGTGTAAGGGCAATGGCCCTATCTCACGAGTAGGGGAATACAGTCTTTGAAGCCTAGAATTTCAAACGAACAGTACCCACAACACAAATTTATTCTAGTGATATGTTGACCTGCTTTTACCGTGTAAGTGGATGGATGACTGATAAAAAACAATGTTTAACACCTTGGCTGCTTATCTACAACAGATTATAATATGCGATGGCTCTGAGTATTCCTAAGACAGCTCAGGTACCACTGGATCCTCGAGCGGTAAGTAAACTCAATCTTGTCAACAAAATGGAGGGACGATTATGGTCAAATCCAAAAAAAAGCCGGAAAAGCAAGAAGAAACGACAGCGGAATTCGTGAAACGCCTTAATGACAATAAGAAATCGAGTAAACGTAACGGATTAAAAAGACGAACTGGCCACCATCACCGCTAAGGACTATGTCATAGAGGTTAAGTTCTAGGTGGGTTTTTATCTGTGACTAATATCAGTCCTACCATCAGATCCACTAACCTGCATCCACACTATCAAACATTTGAATTAATACATATATCTGCCACCCTGTTTTACTTATCCAACCCTCGTTGGAGACCTCGTAGGATTCCCACTTGGCCTAAGTGCTGCATTTCTTCCTGAATCAATTGGCGGAACATCCGTTGGATTGTGAATTTCGCAAATGCGCTGGCTGACGAGGATTCAGGAAAAGGCGACCTACCAGGAGCCTTTCCTAGCTCATCGGTACTGATGTTCACCAAAAATTTTTGAGTTCCTGCCCTTACGACCTCAAAGTATGACTTGAGTTCACCCATGGTCAATATTGGGAAATCTTCCAGTTCCTTGGGCTTATATTTGGCTATCGGCTGATTTTTGTCCATGCCAAGTTTGTCAAACCAACCATCCTCGATCCAAAGGTCGGCTTTGCCTTGACAGAACACTTGAAACCAGCGGTCTTCAACCCTCGCCGTATGCCATACGATAAAGGCGATAGAATTAGCCGAGCTGTCCAGACGCCAGTTGAGCTCCTCAGTGGTCAGTCCATCCAAATATGTATACAGCCGACTGCGGTATTCCTCAAACATTTCAGTAGCAAACTCTAGTAGATCCATTGAACCCTCGCTCCTTATATTTCTTTGTCTTTTCACTCCCGCCTGAGTTGATATATACCTTTGACGAGGCTCCTTGCCCAGCTGTAAGTTGGGGATTATAGTTCCCCAGAGGAAGGTTGAGTAAATAAGGCGAATACTGTTCGTGGACAATTCATAATACCCGGAGAAACTGCACATATAGATTATTATATATCTTCACCTACCAGATCCCACATATAGAGGATTGAATATGACGGAAACATGTGACGCAATAATTATTGGCGGTGGAGTCATGGGAGCGAGCATAATTTCAAATCTCTCCAGCAGCGGACTCACCAAGACGATCCTTCTAGAAAAATCTACAATTGGAGCCGGTTCTACGGGTAGATCCTCTGGCGCAATAAGGATGCATTACTCCACCAAAGTGAATGCCTCCTTGGCTCACGAAAGCCTGAAAGTGTTTGCGAATTTTTCTGACCTAGTAGGAGGAGATGTTGGTTTTGTAAGAACTGGATATATGGTTTTTGCCCCCTCAGAAGCATCTCAGGTATTTCGTGAAAATATTTCTATGCAACAAGACGTAGGAATCTCAACAAAAGAAATCGATCACAAAGAAGCCGCTGAGCTTGCCCCGGTTTTCAAAATATCCGAGGGAGAACATATTGCATGGGAGGATGATTCTGGTCACGCAGACCCCTCTGCAACCGCACTTGCATACATAAACCATGCGAGAGCAAACGGAGCTACCATACACCTCGAAACACCAGTCACGGATATAAAAATATCTGAATCAGGGCCGCACCAAGTTATCACTGAAAAAGCCTGTTTTGAATCAGAGAACGTAATCATAGCCACCGGGCCATGGACGGGGGAGTTTTTGAAAAAAATAGATGTTTCTCTTCCTCTTTTGCCAACCAGACATGAGGTTTTTCTAATAAAGAGGAACCTTAATAAAATTCCGACTCACCCAGGAGGGGGAGATATGGCAAATTTGATATATTTTCGACCAGAAGGTCACGATCTCACCCTGGTTGGTAATGGAAATCATGAGGAGACTGCAAACCCAGATTCTTACAACCAAAAGTACAATCTGTCGTATGCCGCCGATGTATGGACCCGGTTGACTAAAAGGATACCTTCTATTGCAGACGCAGAGCTATTTACTGGATACTCCGGTCTATACACAAGCACCCCTGACTTACACCCAATTATCGATTCTGTGGACGGTATAAATGGTCTGTTTGTTTGTTCCGGTTTTAGTGGACATGGTTTCAAACTTGCTCCTGCGGTCGGAACGGTGATGGCAGAGTTGGTGACTCAAGGAAAAGCCAGCACTGTAGATATAGAACCATTAAAAATGAATCGGTTTGCAGATGGAAAGCTCAACACAACGAAATATTCCTTTAAAGTCATTGCATAGCCAACGTCATTGTATCCTTCATATTTCGGAATTAACCAACCCGGTTAGGATAGAGCGACCCATTTGTAGTGGCATCTAGTGTCTCAGGCTATTTTTATAGCAAATAAGCCTTGCCGGTAAGACCTACCATCTAAATTTATATCGAAGCTTAAGTGTCCTTTCTACTGGAGAATACCACCCTTGAGGGGCGTGATCACTCGTGTGTAAGTAGCATTGAATTTTTACCAAATCGCTATTTTCAGTGAATGTTAAACGTCGACTCATAGGCATACATGTATGGCCGTGGTATTTGGTCAAAGCAGAAATGTTGGCGAAATTAACTCCATATTTTTGTTCAATATGACTTCTACCATTTACCACATCATCTGGATGCGTGTGTGTGTGTGCCCCTAACCACATGTCCAGAGCAGGTTCATTTGCCTCTAAGAAAGATTCGATTCGACCTGAATCAGGTTGAGTTCCTACAAAGTAGATAAAAGATGAACCTTGTGGGGCACCATCCAAGAATTTCCCATGATAATTTCCGTCGCACCCTTCATTTAAACCTGTGGCGACAGTGGTCTCTTTGACCATGTGATGGGCACAGGTTACAAGGATCCTATCCCTATTTTCTCCAACCTTCTTTTTCCACCAAAAAAATGTCTCTTCACTAATCGCACCGGCTGGATACCCACCTCTATCACCTCTGCCGATTGGAGGAGGAAGGTCGTTACGGTCCGCAATCATAAGGAAGGTTATGTTACCGACATCAAAAGAATAATGTTCCCAATTACCAGACACCGGAAAGGGCCTTTTTGAGTTGTCTACGTGGGAGAATTGAGTGTTTCTTCCCATAGGATCTATCCATTTTTGAAACCACCACTGTGATGGCCTTTCTGAGAAATGGGAACTATCATGATTTCCGATCAGATCGTAAAAATCCTCCCTCCGATGTTTTTTTGATGATAGATACTGTTCTACAACGAGTGGGCCTTCATCATCAGTTGGTGGAACCTGAGAACCAGTAAAATCACCTAGATTTACACAAATATCCCAATCGAACGGTGGCCCTCCATCATCTCCCCCTTTTTCAGCCTGTAAAATCGGCTCTGATAAGCTGTGCCTGCCGTGTTTAATATCAGTTCCGATATGAGCATCAGATATGGCCCACAGCCTGAATTTATCTTCTCCCATAAATTAATAGGTCCCTTTAGTAATGTGAAGTTCGGCGAATAGTACCATCCCGATATCCCTTACCACCTGGTTGATAGAAAGGTCCCATAGCAAAAGCCAGATCATGTCCAACATCATCAAATGGAAAGCTGTACCTGGTTAACTGTATCTTCCAGATGAATGGTGTACTGCTCATTTATAAACTCCAGCACCCTGATTTAATTCACTTAACCCCAATATAAGGAAAACCATCATTGATTTTCATTAAATTTTTTCTGTGCAATCTATTTTAATTTGTCACATCAAACTCAGCGAGGCTAGGTTCTGTCCATATCAAATACCTTGGCAATTAAATACGATGAGTTCACAAGGAAAAACCATGAAGTACGACACCATAATTCTTGCTTTAGGCTCGATTGGCTCAATTCTTGCAACTAGGCTCACTGAAGAACCAAACCATATAGCTAGGGTGATTCCACCTACTTTCGAGAGGTTTCAGGAGGAATTTATGAGGGTTTTATAAAACTAGGTAGGTTTTTTCCTACCGGAGGCTGTCATAGGTTCGAAAAAAAAGATATTATCGTCCACAATTACGAAGAGATTCTACGTTTCAACTATGCTTAATTAGGAGAAGCTTCACGAGTCCAGGGATCTCATTCTTTCGAAAGACAATTAACGAAGGAGGAAAATAATGGGAAAAGCTCTTGAAGGTATCAGAGTAATAGACATGACTCACGACCAAGCCGGACCTTCCTGCACCCAGATGCTCGCATGGTTAGGTGCTGAGGTAATAAAAGTTGAGATGGCAGACGGCATAGGGGATCGCGCCAGGTGGCTGAGGCGTGACGACCCGAACTTAGACAGTTATTTTTTTCTGCTTTTAAACAATAACAAAAAAAGCATCACGCTTAACCTTCGCGACCCCAAAGGGAAAGAGTTGTTCAAGACGCTAATCAAGGACGCGGACATCATGGCAGAGAATCGCGGTCCAGGGGCGATGGATAGGCTTGGCCTGGGGTATGAGGATCTTAAGGCAATAAATCCTAGACTAATTTACGCTGCGGTCAAGGGTTTTGGATCCTACGGACCTTACTCCGACTACAAATGTTTTGAACCCGTGGCTCAGGCCACCAGTGGGGCACTGAGTTGTACCGGGTTTGACGATCGACCTCCGGCGGTGCTTGGAGCCAATGTGGGGGACTCAGGTACTGGAATGCACACTGTCATAGGTATTCTTGCTGCCTTGGTGCAACGCAACGTGTCTAACGAAGGCCAATTGGTTGAAGTGGCTATGCAAGAGGCTGTTTTGAACCTAACTCGTGTTCGGTTTACTGGAACGCTGACAGATGGCTCCGCAGAACCACGCCAGACCAGCCATGAGGGGCGTAGACCTGGTTCCGTTGGTGGACTATTTGTATGTGCTCCAGGAGGGCCAAACGATTACGTCTATTTGATGTTGCCGCCAGATAACCCGGGCATGTTTCCGCTGGCGATGGATGCTATGAGCCGTTCAGACCTCATTGAGGATGAGCGATTCTCAACACCCGAATCTCGGACTGCCAACGCCGTAGAATTAGGGAAAATCATAGAGAAATGGATCGCCCAGAGAGATAAACGGACTGTCATGTCTACCTTCGCGGCAGCAGGGGTTCCTTGTGGAGCTGTCTATGACACATCGGAAGTTATGGACGACCCCCACCTAAGAGAACGTGAGACAATCACCGAAATTAAGCACCCGACCCGTGATACCTATCCGATGATCGGATCACCTGTGCGTCTGTCTGCTTCGTCTGTCGAGGTCACTAGGGCTCCGTTATACGGCGAACATTCAGACGAAATCTTCTCGACGCTCGGAGGACTATCTCAAGCAGATATCCTTGAACTTAGAAACGCTAAGGTAATTATTTAGGATTAGAATCTATAAAACCTCATAACCCGAAACGATTGTAGATTTGAAAATACTCATGGTATGTAGAAGTGGATTATCAAACGTATTAGATATATTTGGGGTTCAAGAAATTTAAGGAGGATGAGTCATGTTAGATCTGGTAATACATGGCGGAACAGTCGTTACTCCCAGCGGAGTTGGCCAGTTTGACATTGGGATTCAAGGCGAGAAAATCGTGTTGGTTGCTGCTCGAGATGCAATTTTCGATGAATTCCAAACGTCCGTAGATGCTACCGGCAAGTACGTCTTTCCTGGTGGCATCGAACCACACACTCACATCGCAACCAGCGTATCCGAAGCTTGGGCAGGGCGTCCTGGAGTCATGACACAGTCTCCAGAAGCAGCGAGCCGAGCTGCAGCTCACGGAGGTGTCACAACATATATAGATTTTGCAGGAGGAATGGAAGGGACTGAGGAACGCCACCAGTCGGATAACTCAATCATGAAGAGGTTAGATGCCCGGCGTCGCGTATTCGCTGGTCACTCGTATACCGATTTCGCTTTTCATTTCACGCTCGCAGGAGAGGTCCCCACTAGTACCGTTGAAGAGATCGGAGAAGCTATCGAATCTGGAGTGTCCAGCTTCAAGGTTTTCACCACTTTCGGATCCAAAGTCCCATACGGACACCTCTGGGCGATCTTCGAAGCTGTGGGTATCAACGGTGGTATCATGGCCGTCCACGCCGAGGACGACGACATGGTCAAGTATATGGAAGCCAAACTTATCCGCGAGGGACGAGACCAGGGATACAATCTGCACCTAGCACACAACAACGTCTCCGAGGACATTTCATTTCGAAAGATCATCCGCCTCTCGGAGCACACCGAGACCGGCATATACTTCGTCCACACTACGGCAAAGGAGGGAGCCTTCGCTATAGCAGACGCTCGCAATAATCAATTACCTGTCTACGGCGAGACGCTCCACAATTACCTGCATTTCACCCATGAACATTATCGAGAGCCTGAGGGAACTGCCATCCATACCTACCCAGCCATCAAACATGCTTCGGACCGACACGAGCTACAAGAGGCTCTGATTAACGGGACGCTAAGCACCACAGCCACAGACGAATACACTACCTATAAGGATGTAAAGCTTTCGGGCAACACCATTGAGACAGTTTGCGGGGGCCACAACGGAATCGAAACCAGATTGCCCGTCGTTTATGCGAAATTTGTTTCAACGGGTCGAATCTCAATCGAGCATTTCGCAAACATCACCTCTACCAACGCAGCCAAGATTCTCGGTATGTATCCTCAAAAGGGAGCCATTGCGACAGGAAGCGACGCAGACATGGTGTTATTTGACCCAGATATGAAAAAGACAATAACCCTCGATGGACTTCACGCAGATTCCGATTACTCCATTTGGGAAGGGTTCGAGTGCCAAGGCTATCCCGTGACAACCATCCTCCGGGGTAAAATCATCGTTGAAAACGGGAAGCTAAAGGGAAATCCCACGGACGGTAATTGGCTTGCTCGCAAGGTAGCCCCGGCGATCCTGGCAAGCCCTGCGTGTTGATGCGGTAACTTAACCGGGAAAGGCCAAGGGAGGTCACAGTTGGAGAAGCCATATGAGTAATTTTTACACATTACTTAAAACAAATTACCCTCCAAAAATAACTTAAAGGAGAGATCAAAAATGTCTAATTCTGCCAGCATTGAAACAAAGAACCAAGAGTTGTCCGCGGTTACCTGGCGATGTATTGGTCCGCCAAGAGGCGGACGCGTTGTTGCTGTAGCGGGAGATCCATCTTCCGACGCGGTCTTCTATTTTGGAGCCTGTGCCGGCGGGGTCTGGAAGACCACCGATGCCGGTACCTATTGGGAAAATGTTTCAGATGGATTTTTTAACACCGCCTCAGTAGGTGCTCTAGCCGTCGCTCAATCGGACAGTAATGTGATATATGCAGGCACCGGTGAGGCCTGTATAAGGTTGGACGTAACCCACGGTGATGGTGTCTATAAAAGCACTGACGCTGGGCACACTTGGAAACATTTGGGATTAAAAGATACTCGACACATCTCTCGCGTAAGAATACATCCAGCTAATCCAGATCTTGTGTACGTCGCAGCCCTTGGAAATGCATTCAAGCCAAACGAAGAACGCGGGATATTTCGATCGACAGATGGAGGAGAGAGTTGGGAACATATCCTACACAAAGGTCAAGACGCGGGAGCGGCAGATCTTTCGTTGGATACATCGAATCCAAGAATTCTTTACGCTGCGATTTGGGAGGCTAGAAGAAGTTTTTGGAATATGAGCAGCGGAGGCAACGAAAGCGGTCTCTACCGATCAACGGACGGAGGTGATACGTGGACTGAACTCTCTTCCAATCAAGGGTTCCCAGAGGGCATCAAAGGTCGCATCGGAGTGGCGGCTTCTCCCGCAAAGGCGGGACGGGTATGGGCAACAGTGGAATCCGAGGATTGTGGCATCTACCGTTCAGACGATTACGGGGAAACATGGGAATTGGTAAATGATGATAGAGATCTTCAAGGTCGCCCTTGGTACTACCAACATATTGTGCCCGATCCTCAGGACCCGGAAATAGTCTGGGTTATGAACTACCAGTGCCACAAATCTATTGACGGAGGTAAAAGTTTCTCAGTGGTTGGGACCCCACACGGCGACAATCATGACCTCTGGATTGATCCTAACAATTCGGATCGATTGATCGAAGGAAACGACGGGGGCGCCTGCGTTTCTTTCAACGGTGGAGAATCGTTTTCAAGCATCTACAATCAACTTACCTCTCAGTTTTATCATCTCACCACAGATAATAGACATCCTTATAGAGTCTATGGTACGCAGCAAGACAATTCTGCTATCAGCGTCCCCTCACAAACCGGCAAAGGAGCTATACCATGGGGAGACTGTTATTTCGTAGGTAGCTCTGAAAGCGGGTATATCGCTGTCGATCCCAACAACCCCGATATTGTTATATCAGGAGCAGTTGGAAGCTCCCCGGGCGGTGGCGGAAATATGCTCCGATATGATCATAACACCGGTCAGGTGAGGATAATAACTGTCTGGCCGGAAGTAAATATTGGATATGGCGCCGAAAATATGAAGTACAGGTTCCAATGGACCTATCCGATTTCATTTTCCCCTCACGACTCAACTGTGCTGTACACAGCCGGCAACATTGTATTTAGGTCTCTGGACCAAGGAAGTAATTGGACTCCAATTAGTCCTGATCTCACACGACACGATAGGGAAAAGTTAAGGCCATCGGGAGGGCCTGTAACACTCGACACGTCAGGGGCAGAAACTTATTCAACCATATTCTCATTCGCCGAATCGCCTATTGAAAAGGGAGTTTTCTGGGCAGGTTCGGATGATGGGTTGGTTCATGTATCCAAAGACGAGGGGGATTCATGGCAGGACATTACCCCTAAAGAATTACCTGAGTGGTCCCTGATCAGCATGATAGAACCGTCACCACATTCAGCTGGCACAGCATATATGGCTGCAACCAGATACAAACTAGGTGATAATTCACCGATGCTCTTTAAGACAGAAGATTACGGTAAGCAATGGAAGGTGATTAACGGAAACCTACGGGAAGATGATTTCACTAGATGTATTCGGGAGGATCCCGTCAAGCCCGGAATGTTATATGCAGGGACAGAAACCACACTTTACGTCTCATTTGACGACGGAATCCGGTGGAGGGACTTGAAGGGTAACGGGAGTGTCGGGAAGAGCTCATTGCCCGTCGTTCCTATCTACGACATAGCCATAAAAGAAGACGACATGATCGTGGCAACCCATGGAAGGTCATTCTGGATACTCGATGACCTTACACAACTCAGGCAGGTCCCTGAAATAGAAGGGGTTAATTCTCCACATATCCTTCAACCAAGGGACACCATCCGAATAGCTGCCCCCCTCAGAAATCCTAAAGCAGTTGAGGGAAAGAATTACCAGCTCTCACTCGGAGCCGCAGTCACGTACACAGAGGATAAGAATACTTATGGTGAGGTGGAACGCTCTTTCCTTGACGCGGGACAGAATCCACCGGCGGGGGTTCTTATCAACTATTTTCTACCCAAAGAAATACACGAAGAACTGTCGTTAACCTTCCTTGACCAGTCTGGAAATATGATAGTCACATACTCTAATAAAGTTGCAGCTAACAGTAGTCCAGAAGAGGAAGATGACCAACTTTCTATTGCTTCAAATATTGGTATGAACCGATTCATCTGGGACATGAGATATCCACCAGCAAATAAAGTGCCGGACGATAAAACCACTGCAGACCGGGTTGTTTCTGGTCCCGTAGCCCCTCCAGGGAGATATACAGTCGTATTGAAGTGTTCCGGTACTGAGAAGTCAAAGACGTTTGAGATAATAAAGGACCCGAGAGTGGAAGCTAGCCAGAAGGAACTTGAGGACCAATTCAACTTACTTTTGTCAATCAGAGACAGGTTATCTGAAACACACGATTCAATTAATCGGATTAGGAGCGTTTGTTCTCAGGTAGATGAGTGGGCACAGCGAGCAATCGGCCATTCATCGGAAACATTGGTAGCTGAGGCTGCAAAAAAAATAATGGAAAAGTTATCTACGATAGAGAGTGAATTGATCCAGACTGAATATCAAGGTGCTAGGGATCGGCTAAACCTACCTACAAGATTGAATAGCAAACTGTCCGAAATTACCAGTGTAGTTTCGGCCGGGGACTTTGCCCCAACCAGACAATCCTATGAAGTATTTCAAGTAGTTTCGGATGAGATCGAACCTCACCTTCTCACTTTGCAAAACACAATTGATGAAGATGTAAAGGACTTTGATAACCTCGTACAAGAACTGGGAATACCTGCAGTAGTGGTGAGACCTCAGTAAATCACAGTTATCAGGATCCGGGTTCAAACTACATCCGGATCCTGGTTGGATCGTATCCTAGTCTAAGTGAGACCAACAAAACCAACGCTGATGAGGCTAGGAGCAATCCCATTCCCCGTAGTGTCACCTCGTAATCAAACATTGTGATGAGCAGACCGGCAATTATAGGACCGGCTACCTTTCCCGCATTCTTAAAAGAGCCGCTAATCGCCATTCCTGTGGCGATGCCTTGTCCGGTGAAGCGAATACTTATCATGGCTAATGTTGAAGGGAATATTAAAGCTTGGGCCAAGCCAATTAGTGAGGCCGTCGTCAAGAGGATAGGCGAGTGCTTGGCTGAAGGTATATAAGATATCGCACCTGCAATAACAACCATCCCTGCCACTACGGTCAATAGATATCCGAACTTGTCTCCCAACCTACCTCCTAAAGGGTTCATCATTACATGAACTAGTTCTTGCACGGCAAAAAATATCCCCACTTGTAGAACATTAAAACCTTCTGCAATGCCATAAATTGGTAAAAATGCCTTAACAGCGTAGACGGCCATATACACCCATCCTTCCAAACTACCTGATATCCAAACAACTGAGCTGGCAGCCCCAGATCGGATGGTCGATAGAAATTTCTTAGGTAGCGAGAAAACCTTAGGGTTTTGTGCCGGAAGTTTATTCTCAGGCAAAAGCAAAACCGGGAGAAATGCTGCCGAGCTTAAAATTCCAATTATTGTAAACACCTCTTTAGGATTCAAATACATTAATAGCAAACCGGCAGATAATGGGCCAATTACATATCCGGACGTTTTGGCTATTCCAAACCACCCGAGCAACTCACCTTTTTTTTCTCCTGCACGTTCAGCAACATATGCTAGAGAGACAGGCCCATATACAGCTGTCGCAAAACCATGAATGAGCCTAACCGCGAAGAGAGTTTGAGTAGAATCGACGAATGAATAAACAAATGGCATGAAGGTAAAAAAGGCAGTACCAACAAGCAACCAGGATTTTCGTCCCCACGTATCAGATAGAAACCCTATTACAGGCTTGAAAATCATGCCTGTCAGGGTAGAAACAGAAATTATCAGCCCCGCGAACGAGTCACTTGCTCCGAGCGAGGCTGCGAAGATAGGTAGAAGCGGTGTTTTTCCCATTTGATAAGCAGATCTGACTAAGAAGTCAGCTAAGCCCATGAAAAGGATCGGCTTCCTCACAAATGTATACCTCGGTTTTATATTTATATTTTTGCTGCAATCACTTTGTTGTGACGTGGAAATGTATATCCGTACAATTCTATCGGACTTAAATTACTCATAAAAGAGGAGGGTGAAACACAAATCTTTCAAAGAAAGTCCAAAAATACCATGGAATAAGGGCTCTTGTTGAACCGGTATTGAAATCGGAGAGTTTCTTTAAAACTTCAAGCTGTCTTTTAAAGAAATTCCCCTATATGCTGTCCAATATCATGTAAAGATTTTTCCGGAATAAAGTGTCCTCCTTTCACTGTAACCTCCATTTGATTCTGCCACAGGCGAGGTCTCTCTCTTTGCCTCCTTACCAATATGGATTCAGGTTCCACATTTTCTGCCTGATATCAGCCCGTGTCGGGAATTTGGTCGGCAAAGTGTCGGCAGAAGTGAACCGGTTGGGGTAGGGCAGCACCTTTATATTGGTATGGAGGGGCTCAGAGTATTTCTCTGTAAAACTTACTAGGGTTAGGGTTCCTGAAGAATGCTCATTTGCCTTTCAGTGGGTAGGTTCCTGAAAGCTTAGGAATATATATTCCTATCAACTAGAAACATATCCATTTTTGTCATCCCAAATCAAAGAATTCTCATCTCGCTTCTTTGGGTCACCATATCCTCCTCCACCTGAAGATAAAGCAATAATGTGGTCGCCTGGTGAAACAGGAATCCCAGTTTCTTTGGATCCCAGTACACGTTCCTCCCCTTTGGATACCAGACTATAGCGATGTGGTAGACCAGGAGATCCTCCAAACAATCCGAATGGTGGTACTACAACGCCATCACCTGCGGTGTTCATGAGGGCCTCTCCTTCACCTTCATATATGATTTCACACTCAGCCCCTAGCCCTCCTCGCCACTGACCTTCGCCTGCCGAGTCTGGTCGTAATTCATGATTCACTACGAATAGTGGAAAGCGCTCCTCCGTAACCTCTACGCTGGGGGATCGAATACCTCCGGCAACATTTACTTCACCCACACATGTCCATCCATCATTTCCTGAAGAGGCACCACCCCCACCACGAGCCATAAAAAAATGCCATATGAAATATCGCCCAGTACGAGGGTCCGTACCAGTGATCGCGTACCGTAACCTTCTTGAAAACCCCGCGTTTACGGCTGCTGGTACAGCATTTGCCAATGCTTTAAACACCGCCTCAATTATCTCCTCGGCGCAATGGTTAGTACTCATACAAACTGGAGCGGGAGGATTTGCGTTCACTATCAATCCCCTAGGAGCAATAACTGTCAAGGGGCCCATAGACCCTTCGTTCTTGGCTACATCGTAAGGTGCCAGATACATTATTGCCGCATGGGCAATTGAACGAGTGTTCGCATAAGCACTATTTATAAAGCCGGTCACCTGAGGTGAGGAGCCACTGAGATCTATTTCCATCGTGTCACCCTTTATTGTGACCTCAGCTCGAATTGGAATCATCTTGGAATCAAACCCATCGTCATCAACGTGGGATTCACCTTTAAATACTCCATCTGGCCAGTCAGATATAAACTGCCTAACCTGTCGCTCAGTGGCGGACAATATTCCATCAATGATTGCCGACAATGCTCCTACGTCGTAATGGTCAACCAACTCCAAAATACGGCGTTCTGCAGTTGAGACGGAGCCTATTTGTGCATTTAAATCACCGAGAAAATTCTCAGGCAGGCGCACGTTCGCGGAAAGCATAGCTAGCAAATCATCTCTTGGCTGGCCTTTATCATGGATACGTAATGGGGGTATCCGTAATCCTTCGTGAAAAATCTCGGTAGCAGACGGGTTATAACCGCCATGAGTAGCCCCTCCGACATCACTGTGATGGGCGCGGTTGATAGTTAAGAATAATAGTTCACCATTCTTGAACACGGGTTTTATTACGGTTATGTCAGGTAAATGGCTTCCCCCGTTGTATGGATCGTTCAACGCGAACATATCACCCGGATGAATGTCCTCCCCAAAAGTATTCAATATAGCTTCACCAGCTATGGGTAAGGCGCTCACATGTACCGGTATCCCCTCACCTTGAGCAATAAGCCTACATCTACTATCTAAAATGGCTGTAGAAAAATCCCGACTGGAATTAAGAATCTGAGACATGGAAGTACGAAGCATTACATCCATCATCTCAATAGCTATAGACTCCAACCGATTCTCAACCACCGATAGGGTCACAGGATCAGATCCAGCTGCCACCCCTCCCATTGAACCATCTGACACAAGATCTTCAAGCCCAATTATTAATGTCCCCTCAGCATTTTTCGTAACCTCATTAAACTGATTCAAGACAACAGTGGTGAAGTCTGATTCGATGATAGCGGGACCAGGAACTTTTTGGCCTATCGGTATACTGTCAGATTTGAGAACAGGAACGTTTTCCCAACTTCCAATATAGACCTGTCTCAGTACAGCCTCTTCCTGATCAAAATCAACGACTGAATTATCTGCACTGTCACTGTCGTCAATTTCGGGTAGTGGTGCGGATACAGTCGCCCGGAGCGTGACAAGCCGAATCTCCTGATCGGACTGCCTGTAAGAATACAATTCCTCAAATCGTTGGTGAAAGTTGTCAGCCCATTCCTCTTTGAGTCGAGCACCATCCAAATCCAGATCAGGAATTGGAACAGTGACTTCATATATCTGGTCTAAGTAACGCATGTCAGCGCTAAACTCTACATTTATTTCCTCGTCTGTCACCCCATTTTCTCTGAGTTGATCTTTTCCCTGTTTTTCCATAATTCTCAGTCGAGAAATCATTCCCTTGAGATCCAATACATTCAACCCCGCAGGATATGATTGAGAAAAGTCGTAACGTAGCTCCGAGGTCAACATACCAAATGCCGATAACACAGGGGCAGCCTGAGGCACTAACACTTTGTTTATCCCAACTTCTCTGGCCACCTGATTGGCCAGGATCCCTGCAGCACCTCCAAATGCCACCATACTGAACTCACGTGGATCCAGTCCTTTGCGAACAGAAGCTAGGCGTATCCCCTCTGCGATTGAGTTGGATACAACTCGCAAGATCCCTTCGGCCGCATCAGTTATCGACAATCCTAGTGGATCGGCCACTTTAGATTTTATTGCCTGTTCAGATAGGTTTTTGTCTAGGCTAGCCTTCCCACCGAGGAACGATGTCTCATTGAGAAGACCAAGCAATAGTGCAGCATCAGTGACAGTGGGACCTTCTCCTCCAAGCCCATAGCACGCTGGGCCTGGCTCAGCCCCCGCACTATCTGGGCCAACCCGCAGGGCACCTCCAATATCTACTCGTGCGATGCTCCCACCACCAGCTCCAAGAGTATGAATGTCTATCATCGGCACAGATATTTTCCAACCAGCCTCAAATTTTTCATTAGCAACATGAGGTCTACCACCCTCTATGATCGAGATATCAGTGCTGGTACCCCCCATATCGAGGGCGATGACATTTTCTTCCCCTAACGAAGAAGCTACCTTGGCTGCACCTTTAGCTCCACCAGCGGGTCCCGAAAGAATAGATCTGACGGCGAACTTTATAGAATCCTGGATTGGAGCTGAGCCCCCATTCGACTGAATTATTAATATTTTTCTCTGGCCCCCATGATCAACCATACGTTGCTGTAAATTCCCAAGATACTTACCTAATTCAGGTCCAACGTATGCATTCAGTGCGGTCGTGCTGATCCGGTCAAATTCTTTGATTTGCGGCAGAACCTCATGAGATAGGGAAACAAAGGCGTCGGGAAAAACCTTCCTGATTTCTATCTCAGCCTTTAGCTCGTGATCAGGGTTCATAAACGAAAACAGGAAACATACCGCTAGTGATTCCACTCCTTCACCCTTCATGTCCAGAAGAGTTTTTCTCAAGGATTCAACATCCAAGGGTGTGTGAACACTGCCGTCATACTTGACCCTCTCAGATATACCCATTCTCAAGTAACGGGGAATCAATGGCTCAACAGAGGCCATCCGAAGGTTATAGCGATCCTCTTTTAAGCCTTCACGCATCTCCAATAAATCCCTGAAACCACTTGTAGTTATCAGAGCTACGTTAGCCCCCTTCCTCTCGACCAATGTGTTGGTTGCAACTGTCGTCCCGTGAACAATCAATTCCACATCAAGGAGTAGCTGTTCTAGGGTGACACCATAGGTTTCAGATATCTCCGCCAACCCACGAAACACTCCTATCGAGGGGTCCACGGGAGTAGAGTGAGTTTTGAATTGAGCGATTCCACCTTCAGCTCTAGTAACCACCAGATCAGTAAATGTCCCCCCAACGTCGATTCCGATTCTCACGTCTTATTTCCTCCCTCATAGTCGAATGTGCATCTCATTTCCATCATGATAGACCTAAAATCAATCATGAATACCGCCACTGAACCAGCATAGTAGCATAAGCCTATTGATGGATAAGACCATTCCCATCAGAAGAATAATCGCAGGGATCGATGCTGCTATAGAAAAGAAGAGATTTCTACGAACCCTAGAATTTGTTACCGAATATTTACAACACTAAGTGCCTATCTGCAGCGGGTCAGTGATGCCCTGTAGTGTCCGAATAATAGACATCACTGTTAGTTTGCCCGTACGAGGGTTTTCCGTAGGGATATTTTCCACCTCTATATGTAACCTACCGAAGTCACCTTCCACTACTATGTCATGACAGTTTCTGTCCAACCCAGGAACAGCTATTATTCGAATTTGTGTCCTATCCGGACCAACTCCTGCAAAGCTAACAGCAGCTGAAACATTAACGTTGGCTGGAAATCCGATGCAAGCCTCTCTTGCTGTACCAGAGAAAATTTCCTGTTCTTCAGTCAATCCCAAAACTGATATACCTCTCTCCAACAGGTAAGGAGAACCCTCTAATGCCTCCAGAGGTTTTCGCGTGGTCATTATCACGCTGTCTATTCTTCCTGCCGATGCTGACTTGATACCGTCCAACCCGGCTATCGCTCCTGAAGGAGCATAAATTCTGCAAGAACGCTCCTTAGCCATGTCCAATATCTCAGGGTGTGCTACTAAAGCTCCAACGCTTATAGCCATAAGGTCTTTACCCGAATGAAAAGTCGCACAGGCAAGTTCAGGTATAACGTCACCTCCGGCAGCCTCGACAATAAGGTCTGATTTGGCTATAAGTTCAGGCTGTGTACAGTATTCGGGAGGATCATTGAGGGTAGCAAGAAAGGCACGGGCAGATTCCTCTGTCCTACTAGCGATGCCCGTTATTGGGAGTGTAAGGGACCCGGCTTCTGAAGCTTTGAGAAGTGCCTGACCTATCGTCCCACATCCTACGATTCCAATTGTCGTCACTGATCTAGATCATCCTCCTTCAAGCATTTAAGTATCGCAACTTCCACAGTAGCACGTATCCTCCAGATATGCTTCTCTTAGCTGAAGCCAATCTTACAAAATGCAGTCCGACATTAATCGTGTGCATGGGAAAAATTTACCATCCTACTTAGAGTGCAATGCGCTATTCGAACAATGGCTATGGAATAAAACGCCGAGAGATTAGTCTTTAGCGGTTCCAGCTAATTCCACTCACTTTGGGATCCGTTATTACAGACCCATTTATTGCTGTCCTCTGCAAGTGGCTGAAATAAAGGAGTAGGGTATATTTACCATGAACAAACAAAAGTTTAGTGAGGAGGAATACTATGACAAAGCCCTTAATGGATTTTGGCTACAACCCACCTTGTGGGGAGCGCGGTTATGAAGTGATCACACCAAGAAACTATTTGTATGACCTTCATAGGGCACTTGATGTCGCCTCTCAAAACTTTAGTTCTATATGGTCGTCGGATCATTTGAATTATGGGGCAGAATTCAGAGTAGAATGCTGGACGATGCTTACCTGGATGGCAGCCAGATATCCAGGACCTATGTTGGGCACAGTAGTAATGTGCAATTCTTTCCGAAACCCGTCTCTCTTGGCTAAAATGTCTGCCAGCCTGCAAGAAATGAGCATGGGGCGTCTAATACTCGGTTACGGTGCTGGTTGGTATGAAGAGGAATATAGGGCATATGGGTTTGACTATCCTTCTGCTGGTGTAAGGGTGGAAATGTTTGAAGAAGGTGTACAAATCATAAAGAAGATGTGGGTAGACAGTCCCGCCACCTTCAATGGTAAGTACTATCATATTGATAATGTTTACTGTGAACCACGGCCACAGCCACAGCCAATTTTAAGGTTGGGGGGGGGTGGTGAGAAGAAAACATTGAAGGTAGTAGCCCTGTATGCCGATTGGTGGAATGATGTAATGAGGCCCATTCCCGATCTATCACGCAAACTAGGTATACTCCGACAACATTGTGAAACCGTTGGACGAGACTATAACAGCATACGAAAAACTCTGGCCCCCAGGTTTTTCATCGATAAAAATCACAAAAAGGCACTGAGGATGGCTGAGGGCAAGAATGACTCCGGCCAGGTAATCGCTGGTGACCCAATTGCAGTGTGCGAACAGTTACACGAAATAGCGGAAATGGGATTTGACATGGTAGTGACTACTTTTCCTAAATTTCAGGAACTCGATGATATGAAACTATTTGTAGACGAGGTAATTCCCCAATTTTGCTAGCCGGGATAGCCTGCTAAGAAACTGAATCGTTACACAGGAGACTCAAATATGCCCAACCCCAAAGTTCTTATCACAGGCGCAAGCGGTTTAATTGGTGGATTGGTACTCGATCACTTGTACCAAAAATACGATTTTAGTGCTTTGAATCGCCGGAAAGTTGAAGGGGTACCTCATAGACAGGCGGATATAGCTAGCCTTGACGAAATTCTTCCTGCGTTCGACGGAATCGACACAGTATTACATTTATCTGCCTACTTGGAGGATGTTAACGATTGGGATAATACCAATAAAGTAAACATAACGGGTACGTACAATGTTTTCGAAGCTGCAAGGAGAAACAATGTATCCCGGGTCGTTTTTGCAAGTTCTGGAAGTACTATGCTTGGGTATGAACTGGATTACCCATACGGCCATATCGCACGCGGGGAGCATGAAAAAATACCTGACAACTGGAAACTTGTAGATTACAAAGATCCAGTGAGACCTGATAGTTTGTACGGTGTGAGTAAAATCTTTGGGGAGACCTTGGGAAGATACTTCTCAGACTACCATGACATCTCTGTTATAAATATAAGACTCGGTGCGGTCTTAGATACTGATAAACCCAAACTAGTCCGCCACTACCCAGGGTATTTAAGTCAATTAGATTGTGTCCAAATCATCGATTTATGTTTGAGTGCTCCAGATTCAATTACATTTGAGACTTTTGATGCGATTTCAGACAACAAGCTGAAATGGAGAGACACATCCCATGCCACAAAAAAACTTGGTTGGAACCCTATAGGTAGATCCGACCAATATGAATTATGAAAACCTTCAAAATGATGCTAATCACCACCGGGCGTAAGGTAAATCAGGATAGATAACTCGTGCAGGTTGTGTGGACAATGGCTAATACCGTTACTTCAACTGGTACCTCAATTTTCTTGATGATTTCTTGGATACCTATCTGAGAGGTGTGTGTGACTACACTTCCTGCATAATTCCACGTTAAGACGGGACATACATAGCCTGTAATTCAAAGAGTACCCTTCCGACCGGTAACCACACACAGACAGCATGCTCGAAAAGTTAATCTGCTTTTTGTATTAGACCTGAGTTCACCACTATTGAGATAATTCACATATTCAAATGTGTACAATTCGCACTTTAGCTACTAATGTTCATCAGATTGGAGAATGGGAGTTAGAAAATGAAGTTCGGTGTCGCCTTAACTACCGCTGCGAGCCCTGTCTTCACAGAATCCGAGCAAAAAGATTTTTTGCTTGAGGCTTCAGAAATTTCTGAATCTAAGGGTTATGAATCCGTTTGGGTTAGTGATCGTACGCTATATCCTGATGACATTGCCAAACGATATCCACAACAATTTGGGCCTGGCAAGACGGATCCCGATTCTCAAAATATTATGGAAGCTCTTATAACCTTATCTTTCATTGCCGGCAAAACCAAAAAAATACACCTGGGAACTAGTGTTCTAGTCTTACCTTTCAGGAACCCTTTGCTAAATACCAAAATGATTTCAACCCTAGATGTTCTTTCAGACGAAAGATTGATCCTGGGTATTGGTACTGGATGGATGAAGGAAGAATTTGATTCGATGGGAGCAGATTATTCGAAAAGAGGATTAGTGACTGATGAACACCTGAGTTTCCTGTCAAAGTGCAGTAGCAATTCTTCTCCTGAATATCAAGGAAAATACATCAATACCTCTGGCATGAGACTTTATCCTCAGACACTCAATAGTCGATCAATTCCAATTTGGGTAGGAGGAAATTCGAACAGAGCTTTTATTAGAACTGTGAAATATGGTGCAGCCTGGCATGGGATTAACCTAACCCCGCCGGAAATAATACGTTGCCAGGAAAGGTTAAAGCGAATTTGCGAATCCCATCAGAAAGACTATTCTGAGATAGGAATAACCCTCAGGGCTACCGTGAGAATAACAGATAAATTAAAACATTCTTGCGGTGAAAGACCTTATCTAACTGGTAGTTTGGGTCAAATAGAAACCGATCTCCAAGAATACAAGAAATCCGGTTTAGATTATCTTATTATTTCAATGGCAGGAGATACCACTGAGCAAGTAATGACATCAATATCAAGATTTGCAGATAGCTTCTTATAAACACCATCTTCACGTGAAGGACTAAAATTATTGGAGGAATTAGCAATGTCTGACAGACTGAAAAATGTGAAGGCTGTAATCACCGGGGCTGCTGGGGCCATCGGTATGGCCACTGCCCAGGCGTTTCTAAAAGAAGGCGCTCTAGTGTTTGTAACTGATTATGATACCGAGACTGTAGACCAAGCCCTAAAAACACTTAAGGCTGAGTCAGATTCTGTGTTCGGTTACCCGGCAGATGTAACTTCAAGGGATGAAGTTGCCGTCATGATGAATAAAGCGGTGGCTTCATTGAATGGCATCACCGCTCTGATCAATAATGCAGGAATAGTCACACCAGGTTACCTCATTGACCAACTATCCACGGATATCGACCGGGTAATCGATGTGAACACAAAGGGTGTGATTATTTGCACTCAGGCAGCTATACCTTATCTAGAAAGATCTGAAAACGCGTCGATTACTAGTACTTCTTCCCAGGCGGGTAAAAGAGGTTGGGATCAGAATGCTGTCTACAGTGCTTCAAAGGCCGCTGTAATCGGGTTTAGCCGCTCTATGGCTGTGGAATTGGCCCCTGGCGTCAGAGTAAATTCAATTGCACCTGGGCATATCAAAAACGAGGGCATGGCTTGGGCAGCCTTCGCTAAACGCAAGCAAAGAGATCAGACCATCGAGGATTTTAGCGCTGATTTAGCTGCTACGGAAATCCCTCTTAAACGTCTCCAGTCCGCGTCTGATATCGCAAATGGGTTTGTATTTCTAACCTCAAAAGAAGCGTCAGAAATCACCGGTGCAGTGTTGAATATTGGTGGCGGGGTAGTTATGGATTAACAGTCCTCCTTCGGCAGAAACGGACCGCTTGGTTTAGGAATCTTGTTATGGGGTGGCTTGGCCTATTTCTTGTCGATCGCTACGCTAGTCGTCCAGAGTTATGCAAAATTGAGTGTTTTACATATTGAGCAATCTCATCAATAAGAACTTCTTGATGAGATACCAATTCCTGTCCGGGTAAATCGTCACGGCCTCCAAGATCAGTTATTTCAGTACGTATCCCGCTGAGTGCTTCAATCGTGGCAAGGCCACAAAATGGCACATATCTCTTTGAATACCCACCTTCGTGAGAGAACACAATTTTGCCGTCACAGGTATCGTTTGCAAGAGCCAGAAGCATTTTGGTAAGTTCTCGATACGATTCAGATGTCAGTAACATTCGTCCCAATGGATCATAAACGCTGGCGTCGAATCCACAGGGTATAAGTATTAACTGAGGTTGAAAAAACTTCACGGCAGGTGTCACGATCCGTTCTATCGCTGCTGAGTAGGCACCATGTCCAGAGCCTGCGGGTAGAGGAATGTTGATATTGAAGTTTTCTCCTTCCTTACTTCCTCGCTCACTAACCTTACCGGAGTCTGCCGGAAACAGCCCGTCCTGATGAATGGAGATTGTCAGTACGTTTGGATCATCGTAAAACGCCTGCTGGGTTCCGTTACCGTGATGAACGTCCCAATCTATAGTTGCTATCCGTTCGACCTTCCAAATTTCGCGGGCATGCATAGCGGCCAACGCCACGTTTCCGAATATGCAGAAGCCTCTTCCCAAGTCACGTTCAGCGTGATGCCCAGGCGGACGAACAAGGGCATAAGCGTTGTCAACTTGCCCACTAAGCACAGCTTCTGTAGCCACGATCGTTCCTCCAGCGGCTAATTTGGCGATCTCGTATGAGCCTCTCCCAAACGGTGTGTTTGGTCCAGCTGATCCACCGAAAGCATCGCTCAGTTCTCGAATCCGATTGATGTAACCATCTGTGTGAAAGCGCCGTAATTCGTCTTCGGTTGCCATGCGGGGGTCGAGTCGAACAAGCTCATTGGTTAGGCCGGAAAGATCAAGGAGGTTTTTCATACGCCTCTTTGTATCAGGATTTTCAAAGTGTTCGCCAGGTTCAATATTTTCTGCAGCTCCGCTCCCAGTGTCGTGCCACATATATTTTTCGTGCCATAAGAAACCCGTCGCCATCTCGCCAGTTCTCCTTAAGTTGTGGGGGCAGTCTAACAGAGTCAGTGATTTCGTTAGACTGAGAGGTTCGAATATGGGCATATTACCTTTATGAATGAACTGGCACAGGTAGCCGAACACGCTCAATCCAACAGCGGGTAAGAGGAATCTATATTCCCTGCTACAGCAAGTGCTAGAGAACATGAAGGAAATCCTAAAAGACCGGCACTTCAAAACTTTGGGTCCCAGATGCATGAACCAAATCTGCGGCTCAAAATTGGATCAGACGTCCAATTCTCTCACAGGCATAATGTCGCATTTAGCCCAGCTTAAAGCAGGACTCAAAAAATCGTATAATTTGTCTATATTGTCCGTTTCTACCACATAGACGGTACGATGCTGAGGTCTACCGCCAAGGGCGAATACAAGGTTCACCCCTGCTTTTTCTGCGCCAGCTGCAGTCATTCTTTTCCCCGGCTCATTAGTTACAAGGGGGCAACTTTCTGCGGTATGGTCTACGGTTACATGAAATAGCCTATATTTCCTCCAAATTGTTTTTGACTGATGGTTTATCCGCGGTTCAGTCCCTTTCGTAAACTTATCACGTCTGCTGTACCATGTGCAGAGCCATCTTGGAGTACCCGATGAATGATCACCAATTTTTTTAAGAGGAATCCCCTCAAAAATCGCATCACCTATAAATGGTGGGTTCTTTTTGCTGTCTCCATCGGGTTGTTTACTTCAGTATTTGACCACGGTGGGATCAATGTTGCGCTTCCTTCAATTGCTGACCATTTTAATACTGACTTACCAACCACTCAATGGATTGTCATTGGATATGGATTGACCATTGCCGCACTATTATTACCTATGGGGCGCCTTTCTGACATTCTGGGAAGAAAAATAATATATCTACTTGGATTCATAGTATTCACAACAGGAGGATTTCTTGCGGCAATATCTCCTAACATTGAATTATTGATAGGTGCCAAAATACTTCAAGGTGTTGGTTCAGCAATGACTCAAGGTACCTCTATGGCAATGGTAATATCTGCCTTCGGAGACGGTGATAGGGGAAGGGCCCTTGGCTTAACTATGAGTGTGGTTGGGATAGGTGCGGTGGCTGGACCGGCTATAGGAGGCTTTTTGGTTGACTACCTTGGTTGGGAGTCAGTCCTGTACGCGACTGCTGGTTTAGGGGTAGTGTCCTTAATAGTGGCCATGCTTATTTTGGATACTGAGCGTAGTGGGGGAAGGGTCGGTGCAAATGATCACTTTGACTGGTTAGGTGCTACTTTTTCTGCCGCCACATTAATTTCGCTATTACTGGCAATGACTCTTGGATCCCGCTATGGTTGGGATTCATTATCTGTGATTACTGCATTCGGAATCTTTCTGGCATCAGCAGGGTTTTTCATTTGGTGGGAATTGTATGTTGAATCCCCCATGTTGGATCTCAGGCTGTTTGGCTCCGGCCTCTTTGCCACTGGAGTTTTAGCAAGCTGGTTATCGTTTTTGGGAACTCAACCCGTAAGGTTTCTTATCCCATTCTATCTTCAATTCGTTCTCGGATTTAGCCCATCAAAAATTGGATGGATAATAGTTCCCAGTGCATTTTGCATGGTCATAGCAGGTCCAATAAGTGGTCGGCTTTCTGATAGATACGGCTGGCGCATATTTAATGTGGGTGGAATGCTGGTGGCTGCAATGGGGTTACTAATACTGGTTAATCTTGATATCGAAGAATCTCTTGTCGTAGTTCTAGTGGGAATGGTTGTTCAAACACTTGGTTCAGGAACTTTTTGGCCCTCCAACAATAGTTCTATATTGAGTGTGGTTTCTCCTGCTAGTTATGGAGTTATCTCATCATTTACCAATTTAGTTAGAAACTCCGGAAATGTTGTCGGTATCGCAGTATCTACTGCGATCGTTACAGAGACTATGGGATCATTGGGACACCCACCAACTCTTTCTGTGATAACCGAAGCTACTGACCTATCCGTATTGAGGGCGTTCACAGTGGGCTTGCGAAATACATTCTGGGTTTGCATCGGATTAACCCTGATGGCAGCAGCGGCTTCCTTCCTTGGAACAGCCAAGAAAAATTAAGTCTTAGGATGGAATTAACATATTAAGTAAAATCACGGCCGTTTCCGTTGGTATTGTCTTCATACATGCCGATGGGCCTAATATTTAGAGAGCCCCGTTGATCTGGTGGTTAAACTTTACGAAAGAGAATTTTTGGATCGACTGGAATCAGACCGCAGAAATAACACAAAAGTGAGGCCACCCCGACCAAATTTGGATTGGAAATATCAGCTTCAGTAAAGTCGTATATTAAACCGCTACTTCACCTAGGCGGGGGCACCTTCTTGAAACAGTGTGACCCCCATATCAAGATATTTTCCCCGTTCTTCGGGCTTAGTCACCGTGCCCATGGCGAGGCGAATGCCTGTACCATCCAATTGGGCCGCTACATTGCGCATACAGTCATCCACGCTTGTCAGCGGATACCCCACATGCCCTTCCATGTTGAAGGTGAGGTCATTGGGCCCAAATGTCACCACACTCACCCCTGGTTTGGCCAATTTCCCAATGTTGGTCACCGCCTCGACCGATTCCACCTGAATGCTCAATATCACATATTCGTTCCACCACGCAGCATACGCCAGCCGATCCATACCTTTTGCAACTCCATTCACGCCTCGGCGTGCTGCCCCACCCCAACTCCGCCGCCCGACCTGCGGGTAGTAAGTATAGGCAATGGCATCATCAACCGTATCCATTTCCATCACTTCAGGAACCAGCACCGCACTGCATCCCAAGTCCAGATATCGCCCCACCAAGTAGGCGTGGCGCGTGTGAGGAATGCGTAGTTGCACGTCAATACCCAATTCTTCAGCGGCGGTACAATAGGCTACAAATAACTCTTCGCTAAAGGCTGTATGCTGACCATCGATCCAGATATAGTCATAGCGGCCCGTTGCCCAAATATCGGCCAACTGACTCTTGGTTGTGCGCAGTGATCCCACCAAAGCAACCAGGACTTCCCCGTCGCGGATGCGCTGCCTGAGTGTTTTCTCTTCTGTCATCGTTCTCTCCTGTGTGTAGGGATTATCAGCGTCTTAGCCGGAAAATATTCCCCATAGTAAACCCGAACGTGCCTACATTCAACATAAACTAATGATTCAGGCAAAATGTCGATAGCAGTGAACCGGAGGGGTAGGGCGGCATTTTTATATTAGTATCTGGTGGGCTCGGGTTATTTCTTGTGTAGAATGTCCTACTGAGGCGTTCTATTCTTCAAATTAAGGAGTATATTCTATGGTTATCGAACGTAAGAACTATGATGCTATCCCCCTGACAGGCTCCCCTCATTTTCATGCGGTTAGGGTGGGAGATTTACTTTTCTTCGCTGGAGCAACTGCCAAAATGACGGTTGCTGAAAACGGCACCATGGCTGATCAAACCAGGGTGATTTTAGAGAGAATGAAATACATTATGGAATGCGAAGGAGGAACTCTGAGTGATGTTGTGAAAATTACCAGTTACGTAACCGATTTATCAGAATCTGCTAAATCCGAAACTCAAACAGTTCGACAGGAGTATTTCGGAGAAGATCTGCCCGCTAGTACAAGAGTCCAAGTAGCAGGTTTAGATGGTCCTACCTTGCTAATTGAAATTGACGCCATGGCGGTAATACCTCAGTAACGGCCTTCAATCATTCGGTTGCACCCTTGGTAAAACAGGTCGTGTAGAGGATAAGCTAATTAGCCACAAGAACGGTATTTATTGCCATTCCAGCAGCGGCTATGGTTGGATCAATCACGGGGACTCCTAACGATTTTTCTAAAGTGTCACGATACTTTGCCATGCCCGCGCATCCCATGATTATTACCTCTGCGCCGTCTTTGTCACGTAGCTTTGTCCCAACTTCCAGCATTTTCTCATAGGTATCACTGCTATTTTCTACTTCTGCGACAGTTAGTTCTAGGGCACGTTCCCCGGCACAATGGTTATGGAGGAGTCTTTCTCGCATGTGCCGAATGTGTCGGGGAATCGATTGGCTAAGGATTGCTATAACACCGAATGATTGACCTCGTGAGAGAGCTGTTGCCATTGCACATTCAGCAATGCCAAATACTGGCCTATCGGTTGCTTCTCTACAGAGGGCTAAACCAGGGTCTGAGTAACAAGCGATTATGAAAGCAGCGGCCTCTGCGTCGGCTTTTATGTAATCTACAATCAAGGGTTCAACCATGCTTACATCAGCCTGGCTTTCAACACCAAACGGGCCATCGGAAAGGGTTATACATTCAAGGCGTGGACCATCAGCCAAGCGCAACGGCTCCAAAGCTTCCGAAATACCGGCAGTAACGGAATCATTCGAGTTGGGATTTATGACTCTTATGACAGGGTACATTTATTTGTTTTTCCTTTCGCAGGAATTTTAACATCAAGATGTTGGTAAAAACATCATTTGAGCGAGTGAATGATCCTATTATAGGTACAAACCCAGGCAGATTTAGCCCCAAACCGCATCGCCAACGCGTTTACCGTGATAGACAGCGCCGCCAGGGGTGGTGATGGAGACGGAAATGTCTTCGCCGGCCTGATGAAAATCTAGGATTGATGGCCAGACGGACCAGCGGAACCGGCCGTCGGCACAATAGTGCAGGGGTACTTTGTAGGGCGGGAAGACTTCGCCGCTGGTGTCGTCCTGGCCGTCGGTGAACAGGGTGTCACCCTCCACACGGACATCGAGGGTATTCACGGCGGCGAGGAAACCGAGGATGATATAGCGGCCGTTGAAACGGGCCAAATCGCCGGTGGCTTCCGTCGGTGGCGAAGCGAGAAAACCAGGAAGCTCCACCGTGCCCGTGGACAGGGTCCGGTGAAACAGCAGGCAATCCCAGGCCGTGCCGGCGCAGACCGGCTGATATCGCAGGTTGGAGCGGTCGGGACGCTCGACCTTGAGCCAGTCCGCCACCGGGCCGCTTCCGGGCGCCGGGCGCAGATCCAGAAAATAGCAATCCGGGCCCAGGCGGGCATAGGCGGCCTGATTGCAATCCGGGCGCGGTGGCTCCCCCTTGACCGAGCGTTCGCTGGCCGTGCCGATAAACAGCGTATCTCCCCGCCCGAAGCGGGCGACATGGTAGCTGCCCATGGAGGTGGCCTTCTGCTCCCGCACCGGGTGTAGCTGCAGATGTGTGTTGTGGGCGCCGATGACAATGCCCGCATCCGGGCCCTCGCGCTCACGGATCCAGTTCAGGGACTCGGCCATGGAGACATCCCGGACGTTCCACAACTGGCGCACGCCGATGCTAAAATCCGCCTCAGTCTGGGCCAGGGCCTGGATCACGTCGCGGAGAATTTGCGCGCCGCGCAGGCCCCAATCGTAGTCGTCGGCCGAAGTAACCCGGGTGTAGGCAACGCGGGCCTGTTCGATACGGCTGATCACCAGCGAAGCGGCGGCAATCAGTTCCCGGAAGGCAGTATCTGCGAATTCCATGCGATTCTCCAGGTTAAGCTCCGCCACCATGGGACCGATTTCCCGTGCCATGTCGTCGGCTAGGCCCCCATCAACCCGGGCCGCGAATGCGTGCACGGTGGCATAGACATTGCGGGCATGCATCCAGTTGCCGCTGCCGTCCATACTGTAAAAGCGCAATTCCCGCGACCGATTGGGATCGGCGTTCCAGTCCCGCATCCATCGGATCAGCTCGTTCAGTTCGGCCCATACGCCCCACACATTGTTGATGGCGCGGGCCACGTCATCCCATTCATGATCGGCACCAGCCACGTAGTCGTGCACCAGGCGGCCTTCGACCAGGGCCGATTCCAAGACGAAGGTGGTGAAGCCATGTTCCTGGGCCAGATATTTGAACAACCGGGTCCGCCAGCGGTTCCATTCGTACAGATAGTGGGCACTCTCTCCCACGGCGATGACGCGGCGTTTGCCGATGACGCCGGGAATGAAAGCCAGGTCGTCGTAATTGTCGTCGTGCCGGGGGATGGACAAGGCAACCGCATACTCCCGTGCCCAGGCGACGAAGGCGTCTTCGTTAGGATCTGTCGGCGTGGCTGGTCCGGGCTGGTTCATGATGATGTTTCCATCGTTGTTTTGGGTTTATGCCGTGCCACCACATCGCGCCAGTCGCCGTCAGCCCGCCAGCCAAGACCGTCGCGGGCATGACGGTCATCCAAGACGCTGGCGTAGGGGTCCGCCTGGTAGAGTTGGATATCCCGCACCGGGGGCATGGTCTCATAGATTGCCACCATGCGTGCCAGTGTCTCCGGCCGCCCTATGCCGTCCGGTGCCGCCAAATTGAAGATATCGAACCGGCGGGCCCGGTATTTCAGGGCGGCGACAAAGCCCCGCGCCGCGTCCGTGGAGCGCACATAGGTCCGGGTTGCGGAAAGCGCGCCATAGGGTGCAACGGCATTTCTGGCGGCGGCATCGGAACTGCAGCCGGGGGAATTACTGTCGGGGTCGGGCAGGGCGAGCTGGGCCAGGATTTGAGCCTCTTTTTCAGGACGAACGATCAACGTCGGCCTGAGGCAGATAACGTGCATTTTGCCCCGCGCCGCGTAGTGTCGCGCCATGGTCTCCATGAGTTGTTTGCCCAGGCCATAGGTCCCCGTGGTGCGCAACGCATGCGTTTCGTCCACCGGCAGGTAGTCCGGCGCCCGATCATGGTCCAGACCCAGGGCGGCGGTGCTGCTGGCGACCACCACATGGGGCACGCCGGCATCCTCGGCGGCCTGGAAAACATTCCAGGCACCTTGTACATTGGTTGCCATATAGGCCTGCTCGTTCGGCCCGTCGCCATCGTCATAACCAGCCAGATGGATCACCGCGGCCTGCCCCGTGAAGGCCCTGGTCAGACCCGGCAGATCAAGGATATCGGTGGCAATGAACGGCACATCGCCGGGGGGTGGTTTAATGTCCAGGGCCGTTGCCCGATGGCCGGCCTGCAGCGCCGTCATGACATGGCCGCCAAGGCGGCCGCTGCCCCCCGTCACGATGATCTTTTCCGTCATATTGTCCACACGGTAATCGGTTCGTCCCAACCGCGCACGACACGCGGGCCGGCGTTGATGAAACCCGCCAATGCATTGCCGGTTTTACCGTCTACCTCGTTGCCGCCTGCCTCGTCGCCAATCGACTTCGCGAGATCATCGCTGACCACCATGATTCGATGCATATCGAGAGTGTAACCTCTGGTTTGCTCTGTTTTATTCAAGTAAGCTCGTGCTTCCTTGGTTAAGTTCGTGGGCTCATCTTTGTTCAATTGATTCACTCCAAGTTTTGATTGTTCATTTATTGTCCTAATAATCCCTAGCGGCCTCCCATAACGGCTAGAGTATGCCCCGAGACATATGATGCTTCATCTGAAGCCAAAAATAAGACTGCATCTGCGACTTCACTAGGCTGCCCTAACCTACCAAACGGGGTCATGCGGTTGGGGCTAAAGTCCACAGTTTCATTAAGTTTTCGTAACTTTGCACCCGCTATTTTCGTATCGATTGGACCTGGTGCAACGCAATTTACATTGATGTTATGTTCGGCAAGTTCAAGAGCCAAATCTCGCATGAATCCATGTATCGCTGCCTTGGAGGCTGAGTAGGCAGACCCTCCTTCGTAATAGGCTGTCCATGGTGTGCCTTCTCGAGCCCCAGATGACAAACAAATTATTTTTCCTTGTTTTCTTTGAATCATGTGAGGTACAGCGGCTTTACTGCAAAGAAATGTCCCACGTAGATTTAATTTGATTGTGTGGTCCCAATCTTCCACCGGCATTTCCCAGATTTTTGAATTTCGGCTGCCCCCAACATTGTTGACCAGAATATCAATTTGCCTAAAATGTGCGATTGCAGACTCAATCAGTTGGGATGCTGGCTCTTCTTCAGTGATGTCACCAATTAATGTGACAACCTCGCCACCTTCGTCACGGATTCTTGTCGCTGTAGCCTCTAACCCTGTTTCATCTATATCGCCTAAAACTAGTCTGGCACCTTCTTGTGCCAAGCGATACGAGATAGCTTCACCTAATCCTCTCGCAGCTCCCGTGACAATAGCGACCTGATCTTTAACGCGCCCCATCCTACTCTCCTTATCCGTGCAATTAGGATTGTAAATTTTCTGATATTTAGACCTTAGTTAAGATGACTTCAATTCCGCGTGTTCAAGGGCAGCTCTACAAACATCTTCGTCTTCTTGCGACTTACCGCCGCTAGCTCCTACTGCACCAGCTATCTCTCCGCCCTTGTAAATTGGAACTGCACCCTGACCCATAATGAAATGCCCATCTTGAAGAACAGTGAAGGCTTGAAATACTGGCCATCGTGATCTGTCTTCGAGTTCTCCAGATGGTTCACCAAAACAAGCTGACGCAACTGCTTTTCCTCTTGAAATAACTGGCGTTCTCCATGAGGCGCCATCCGTTCGGATCATGGCAATGAGATCCCCTCTGGCGTCGGTAACTGAAACGCTCATTTTGACGCCAAGTTCTTGTATTTTAATCTTGGCTCCCTCGATTATTGTTTCGGCTTCTTGCAAAGTAATTGTAGGCATGATATCCCCCTATTTTGACGCACTAAGCTGATAGATTTTCCAGTTTACAGTCCACAACTTCTTCTAAAGTGATTTTTGGAATAATACCATCCCTATAGAAAGCCTAATCAAGCATTTCAAGGGGTGTCAGCCACAAAGGCGGTGCTGGCGGATTCCTTAATGCTGATGGGGGAAATCATGGATAGTTTCATGCTTTGCCCAAATAGGGTCACCTATTTAAAAATCTTGAGGAATTCTTCACATATCAAAAAGGAGCTAAAATGGGGTTTTGGAGCTACTGACGGTTTTGTCATTTTAGAATAAATCAAAATAAGCTCTAACGGATAAAAAGGTTAATGGTTATTGCAAAGAGGGTAATGATTTTACACTTATTGATAAGGAGTAAGTTCAATTGGAACAAATAGGATTAGCTATAATAGGTTCGACTGGAGCTATAGGCGACAGGCATATTGAGGCTATAAGTCAACTAACTACTTGCCGCTTGGTTGGTCTAAACGCCCGAAAGCAAGGTCCATTGAAAGAACAAGCTGCAAGACTCAATGTCAAAGCTTATCCTACCCTTTCTGACGCTTTAAACGATTCTGAGGTGGACGCTGTTGTTATAGCAACTCCTCATCCTTCCCACAAAGAAATCACCATAGAGTCTTTAGAATCTGGAAAACATGTTCTGGTAGAAAAGCCAATTGGTGTGACTCCATCTGAGGCAGATGAAATGGTCGCTGCTGCCCGAAAATATAATTTGAAACTTTCAGTTCTGTTTAATAATCGATTCAGAAGTGAATCTATAAAAATGAAAGAGCTTGTAGATTCGGGATGCATCGGGGAAATATATCGTGCCACGGTTAGCAGTGGTATGTTTAGAACCCAAGATTATTACAATCAATTGCCGTGGAGAGGAACCTGGGGATTAGAGGGAGGTGGAGCATTACTCAATCAGGGGATTCACGCAATTGATCTTTTCATTTCATTGCTAGGTCTTCCTCACGCTGTTTTTGGTCAAATAAGAACCCTAAAACACAGTATTGAAGTAGAAGACTACGCCAGTGCATTATTGGAATACAATGACGGCTTCCTCGCGACTTTGCATTGCGATACTGTGCAGGCTCCTCAGAGGCAGCGCATGGAGATATATGGAAATCAAGGGGCTATCATCATGGATGACTGGAATCTTTCCTTACACACCCTGAAAACTCCATTACAGGACTTCATGGACAATACGCCAGGAATGTTTGCCTCTCCCGAAGTTGATGAAGAAAAGTTTGTCATAGGGGAGATAAAAAACACCCATACCCCTGCAATAGATGATTTTTGTAGAGCCATTATTGAAAATCGGGACCCGATGATTACCGGTGAAGAGGGTGCTAAGGCACAGGAATTAGTGGCTGCCATCATTTTGTCTGGTTGCACCGGTAATAGAATCTCTTTGCCAGTCAACCGTAATGCATACGACGACCTACTAGCTAATTTAACTAAATCTGGCAGATTACCATAAGCGTGTTTCCTGAACTAAACCCTGTTTGAGTGAGGATTTTATGTAGCTAAACAGTTTTTAAATGCTTAGATGATATAGAGTACAAACAAACCTTTCAGTGTTTAAGCGGAGGAGGCAATTTTTGGAAACCTCGTGACTGCGTACCTTTTTAAAAAGGAATGATTTTATGGTCGACAATATGTCAACACCCTATCCAAAATAACTGAAAAATATTAAGTGCATCAACGGAAAAATTATCGCCAGCAGGTTAGGAGATTAAGATGGATAAAGCACTAAAAGGCGTGAAAATTATCGATATGAGTCGAGTACAAGCCGGCCCGTCATGTGCCCAGATTATGGGTTTTCTTGGAGCCGATGTGATAAAACTCGAAGACACAGCTGGTGGAGATAACACACGCGTTGACATGGCTCACGTTAAAGGTGTTGACAGTGTTTATTACACGATCTTTAACGGTAATAAGCGTGCCATGACATTAAATCTCAAATCCCCTGAAGGTACCGAGATAATGGATAAGCTTGTCAAATGGGCTGACATTATTTTGGAGAACTTTTCTTCAGGTGTTATGGATAGACTGGGATTTGCTTATGAGAGATTAAGGGAAATTAATCCTGGAATAATCTACGCTAGTATCAAAGGATATGGGGACTACGGTCCATACAGCTCCTACAAGGCTTTTGAATATACGGCACAAGCCACGGGAGGATTAATGGCGGCAAATGGTTTGCCTGACGGTCCACCGATGGGAACTGCGGCTGGTATCGGTGACTCTGGTACTGGCCTCCACATGGCTATAGGTATTCTTGCTGCCCTGAGACAGAGAGATAAAGACGGAGAAGGACAACGCGTGGAGGTGGCTATGCAAGATGGGGTAGTCAATTTAATGAGAATCCGTTTAATCAGAAGCCTTAGTACTTCCGAGCCTAACGTGAGAGGAGTTGTCTTAGGAAAAACTAATATCCCGCATACATTTGCCTGTAGTCCTGGTGGATATGATGACTATGTAATGATTCACTTGAGAGGATATATGTGGGAAACGGTACTAGCCGTTATGGGTAAGGAGGACCTGATAGGGGATGAACGTTATATAGACGAGCAGGCTCGAAACAAGAGACCAAAAGAAGTTGTTGACATAATCACCTCCTGGACTTCCACCAAATCTAAATACGAAGTATTTCATGAGATGGCCGCCGCAGGGGTATGGTGCGGGGCCGTAATAAGTCCAGAAGAGGTTATTACAAACGAGCATTTGATAGCGAGAGAAATGGTTGTAGATGTCACCGATGATGTGAGAGGCGATTATAAAATGATTGGGTGCCCGGTTAAACTTAGTCGCTCGCCTGTAGAAGTCACGAGAGCCCCAATGTATTCGGAGCACACAGAGGAAATACTAACTAACATAGTTGGTATGGGCCGCGAAGATATATCTTACTTGAAGGAAAAAGGGGTTATAGTGTGACACTCTATTTTCTCAGCTGAGGGCACGGTTGAACTAAAACCTCGACCTCAATATTTTCTGCCTGATATCACCCCGTGTCAGGAATTTGGCCGGCAAAATGTCGGCAGAACCAACAGGGTAGGGGTGCGAAAAAGTGGTGCCCAGGAAGGGACTCGAACCCCCACTCTCTTACCGAGAAGCGGATTTTAAGCTCACTGCTGTCGGGTCTCAAGGGTTCGTCACAGTACTTATGCGTACAGGAACTTGGTCACAAATCAGCCTTTTAAGGGTATTTAGGGTTTGTGCGAACTGCCCTGAACTTACGGGAACCGCAGACATAAAGGACCCACAAAAGGACCCACAAATATTTTCTGCCTGATATCAGCTTGTGTAGAGGATAAGCTAAAACTGGTTCGCCACTATCCGGAATACCTAAGTCACGCCGATTGTGTGGACATCATAGACTTATGTCTGCGTGCTCCGGCTTCAATAAAATTTGAAACCTTTGACGCAATTTCAGATAACAAGTTGAAGTGGAGAGACACATCTCTTGCCACTGACCTTCTTGGCTGGAACCCTGTTGGGAAATCAGAGCAATTCAAATTATGATATTGATATGAGTAGTGACCCACAATCCATAACGAGGATTTTTATTGGAAATTAACAATCGCTATTTTGGCTTAAGGCTTCCACAATCGTAGAAGGGGACATTGGCAATTTGGTTAGTCGTACTCCAGTGGCATTGTAAATAGCATTGGCTATGGCAGCCAGTGGCGGAACAACGGGTGTTTCACCAACACCTCGAATTCCGAACGGATGGCGTGAATTGGGTACCTCAATGATCACTGTATCAATCATTGGTAGGTCTGTAGTAGTAGGCATTCTATAGTCAAGCAGACTAGAATTCACCATCACGCCTTCCTCGTTGTAAAAGTATTCCTCATTCAATGCCCATCCTGCCCCCTGAAGAACCCCACCTTGCATTTGGCCTTCTACGTTGCTTTTATGAACTACCTGACCAACATCCATGAAGGTTGTGTACCGGAGAATTTCAACCTTGCCTGTTTCTGGATCGACCTCGACATCTACAATATTGCCTGAAAGTTGTGGGCCCACTCCGCCTTGAAAATCAGATGCCGAACACGTTATTGCGCCTCCGGTATTAGCCATTTCTCCTGCCATGCCTTTAAAGGTTAATCGCTCGTTGGTATTTAATCTACACGTGAACATCCCGTCAGTGAAGTCCACGTCTTCTGGTCGAACTTCCCATAGCAGGGCAGCGCGTTCCTTCATTTGCTCTACCACCATACCGGCTGCATTCAGAATTGCTCGCCCAGTATCAAAGGTTATTCGACTACCAAATGACCCTGAAGTGAAACCTATGGAGTCAGTATCAGCCACGGAAGGATTAACGTCCTCCGTGTCGATACCAAGCGCCTCAGCCGCCTGCATTGCGAGAGAAACTCGGCTGCCTGACAGGTCAGCTGATCCCGTTATCAGGCTAATGGTCCCGTTGTCGTTAACATTCAGAGTTGCGGAAGAACCATTCCCTCCAGCGTGCATTCTGTATCCAACAGCAACACCTCGGCCCTGATTATGCCCTTGCAAAGGAGCATTGTAATGAGGGTGTGCCTTCATTGCAGTTTCGACCTCCACGCACCCAAATCTGGAATGAGGAAGACCTGTCGGTGACATATCACCTTCCCGAACGGCGTTCTTCAAACGGAATTCCATAGGGTCCATGTCCAGTTTTTCTGCTAATTCATCAATGACGGTTTCAACTGCGTGAGTGGACTGGGGCTGCCCAGGGGCTCGATAGGATTGGGTTTTGGGTTTGTTGAGCACAACGTCATACCCATCTATCAGAATGTTGTCTATCTTGTATGCACCTAAAGCTGGGAATGCTCCACCACTGACTGGAGAACCAGGGAATGCTCCAGCTTCGTAGGCCATATGCATTTCGGCAGCTTTAATATATCCATCGGAGTCGGCGCCTATCTTACATCGAATAAAGGTTCCTGATGTTGGGCCTGTTCCTTCGAACACCTCCTTGCGGGTCATAACCATTTTAACTGGGGCCGAAGATTTCTTGGATAACAGGGCTGCGACCGGTTCGAGATAACCCGTTCCTTTGCCACCAAACCCGCCACCAACCTCCAATGGAACAACTTTAACCCGGGATTCTGGTAATCCAAGTATTGCTGAGGTGGTATTACGGATACCGAAGGCGTTTTGAGTGCTAGTCCATATGCTCAAATAATCATCCGGAGACCAGAAGGCAGTAGCAGCAAAAGGCTCAATATATCCTTGATGTACCATCGAGGTTCTAAGCTCCCGCTCCACAATAACGTCTGAATGCTTGAACCCTTCTACTATGTCTCCATGAAGAACCTTCACATGTCCGGCGATGTTACCTTTGATTCCAGTGTCATCACCTTGAGTGAAACCTCCAGTTCTAAACATGGTAGTAAGGTTCTCGTGAAGTATTGGTGCATCATCGGCCATCGCTTGGCGAACGTCTAGAACGGGAGCAAGTACATCAAAATCAACTTTAATAAGTTCAAGAGCTTTTTCTGCTATGTGTATGCTGGTGGCTGCCACACCTGCAATTGCGTGGCCCCGATATAGTACTTTTTTATGTGCAAGGTCATTTTCTGCCATTGCTCTGGGAGTCGACCCTGCTTGAGACAGGTCCATGGGTTGGTTAAGGATAGGAAAATCTTCAGCGGTTACCACGGCTTTTACCCCAGGGAGAGCCTCGGCCTCGCTGGTATCTATAGACAATATTCTAGCGTGGGCATAAGTGCTTCGTAGTATCTTACCGTGAAGGGTCCCTGTCATTAAGAAGTCAGCGCCGAAACAAGCACGACCCGTCACCTTACTTAAACCATCCGGACGAATAGGGCTGGTGCCTAACACCCTGAATTGATGTGGACTATCTGAGGTTGCCTCCACCCGGTATTTTCTCCTTAAATCCATTCCCTGACTACGTATGAAATGCTAACACTACAAACCGTGCACTGTGTGAATAATGCATGAGGTATAGTCGAGGTAAGACAATGTCACTAGTAGTTATCAACAGTATGTCCAATCGTTCTATAAATTCCAATATCAAACGTCAGATAGGCCTGTGCTCGATTGAATTGCATAAAACCCGATACAGAGTTAAGTCTTACCGTTATAGTGCCTTTTATATCTTCATATTATCCTCATATGAAATCTAGTATTTGTGAATGTAAGTTATATATTCTCCTCCTAAATATAACGCCTATAATTCATCATACCGGAGACGCTAATGAATCTGGGTTTTTTCACCATGCCGCTTCACCCTCCTGGCTCGGACATGAGTGAGACACTGGTTGAGGACATAGATCAGATAGTGAAATTAGATTGGCTGGGATATTCTGAGGCATGGATAGGGGAGCATTTTACCTTTGAGTGGGAAAATATCCCGAGTCCAGATCTTTTCATCGCACAAGCTTCCGCCCTAACTACTCGTATTAAACTGGGGACAGGCGTTACATGCCTGCCAAACCATAACCCTGCTATGTTGGCCCATCGGATCGCACAGCTAGATCATCAAACTGGGGGGCGGCTTTTATGGGGTATTGGCTCCAGTTCAACACCTGGTGATTACGAATTATTTGGGTTTGATGCTGAAGAAGGTGATCGCCGATCTTTTACCTTAGAATCTGTTGAAGCAATCCTTAAGATTTGGGAAGACCCTGCCCCGGGAAAATATAGCAACGGGGTATGGAAATACGTCATACCAAAACCAGTTGAAAAAATAGGTCTTAGACTACATGTACAACCCTTTCAAGATCCTCATCCTCCTATCGCAGTGGGTGGAGTTTCCCCGAAATCTGAGACATTGAAGTTTGCAGGACAAAAAGGTTGGATTCCCATCAGCATCAATTTAGTACCGACAGCATCCCTAATAGGACATTGGGAGGCCTATGCTGAAGGAGCCTCTCGTAGCCAATTGGTCCCAGATCGCTCAAAATGGCGGATAGCCAGAGAAATTTATGTAGCTGACACTACTAAAAAAGCCAGGAAGGAAGCGATGGAAGGAACTATAGCCCGGGACTATAAGGATTATTGGTTTAATCTTCTTGATTGGAGTAACAGTTTAGACAGATTTAAATTGGATGTTAACATGCCAGATTCAGATTTAACATTAGACTATTTAATGGACAACGTTTGGATTGTCGGGAGCCCCGATGAAGTAGCCGAAAAATTAGCAACCCTCTATAAAGATACAGGTGGGTTCGGAACAATTCTCGCAATGGGACATGAATGGGAGCCCCGACAGCAATGGATAGAATCTATGTCCCTTTTGGCTGATACTGTCATGCCCAAACTAGCGAAATTGTAATTGATCATATGGTGCTAAAAAACCAATTTGGATTTATACATCACATGGAGGTATGAATATTGTCATATGAGTCGGTCATAGCCGAAATGAGGGAAAGTGCTCTGAATTTATTGCAGAGTCTCTCAAAAGAACAAATAAAGAAAATCACGTATCCGTTTCTCGATGCCGAAAGAGTTTATTGGTATTACGCACCAATCAACAGGCACGGATTACCTTTACGAGATATGTCAAGTTCGCAAAAATCTCTTGCATTCGAATTAATGAAAACAGGCCTAAGCGAGAGAGGGGATCTTAAAGCCAATCAAATAATCCAACATGAAAAAATCCTAGGGAAAATCGAAAAAGAAGCGGAAATCATAATGTGGGAAAGGGATCCAACCTTATATTTCTTCACCATTTTTGGTGATCCTACGGGTGATATAGATCCCTGGGGATGGAGAGTTGAAGGGCATCATCTTTCGCTTCATTTCAGTATCTGGGCCAATGATATTTTATCCATAACCCCATCGTTTTTTGGAGCAAACCCGGCGAAGGTCCAATCTGGAACACACCAAGGGCTTGAAATCTTAGCACCTCGGCAATCGTTGGCATTAGAATTGATGCAGAGTCTAGATCCGGCCCAATCCAAGAAAGCTTTAATCTTTGATGAGGCCCCAGCAGATATCCTAACCTTCAGCTCAGCTAGGGCCTCTCTTCCCAAAGAAGAGGGCTTGAAAGCAACAAATATGAGCCAAACACAAAAAAACATCCTAAAAAATATCGTCGAAGAATACATTGGAGAATATAGATCTGAAATTGCGAGCGGCATTGTATCAAAATGGACAGAAAACATAGACACAATTCATCTCGCCTGGGGTGGAGGGAATCAAGTTGGGGACCCGCATTATTATAGATTGCATGGGGGAACCTTTCTGATCGAATATGACAACATCCAAAATGGCGCAAATCATATACATTCTGTGTGGAGAGACGTCGACAACGACTTTGCTGTGGACGTGTTGAGAGACCACCTATTGTTGTATCACATCACATGAACTCAATAATCAAACCTATAGACTTATGCTTCACTCAAACAGGAAAACAACCATAACATCATGTCTATGAGCGATGGGTGCGCATTGGACTTTCTGGCTGAATCCATGTGTATTGCTATTGAGAACATGAAGTCCACGATAGAACAGATAGGAACGACCCGCAGTACCAATACGCTGGAGCTAGAAACAAGAAACTGGGTAACAGCACTGTTTTGTTATAACTCTTTGGAGAACAGTAACTTAATATCACGGATCCGCAAACTGGGAACCCACCAAACAGCTATGAATTTGATCGAAAAGAGTTCCGATCGAGAGATAAAGTTGGTTCAGGGAATAATGGATATGCTGAAAGAGCATAACAAGAACGGGACTTTGATACAAAGGATCAAAAATCGATTCCTATTATCCATTACCGATCTAGAGACTGAATTCATAGACCATCATTCACTAGTGTTAGAAATTAAACGTTCGCAAAACATTGTAGTTCCGCTTTCTGAAATCACTGAATGTGAAGACACAAATTGTGAATGGATATTTGCATGGCTGGTTGAAACGCTTGGTGAGGAATATCAAGAATATTTGGTTCCATACGTCTAGAAACGAATATGGAATGTTACATAAAGAAAGGTTAATGAATTGGTTTAAACCGGACCCCGAAAGGATCTCGTTGGGATATGGGTTGCTATTTTGTATAGCACTTGCAGTAGGTGCAGAAGCACTATATTTTCTTGAGAAATCTGTGTTTGATTTTTCCTTATTTGATTCTCTGGTAATTGTAATAGTTATTGCCGTTCTTATTCGAAATTTACTTCCGCTACCACAGAAAATATTGCCGGGGTCTAGTTTCGCCTCAAAGCAGATTTTGGAAACTGCCGTTTTGATGCTAGGGGCCAGTGTAAATCTTTTTAAGATCGTGGATGCCGGGGCTTCGATGCTTTTGATAATTATTTTTTCAGTCTGTGGCGGTTTATTCATTGCCTGGTTTGTGGGACATAAGATTTTAAAGCTAGGGTCTAGACTGGCATTATTGGTTGGAGCCGGTAATTCCATTTGTGGGAATTCGGCAGTTGCAGCTGTGGCTCCTGCCATTGGGGCATCTTCAACAGAAATAGCCGCTGCCATTAGCATTAGTGCTATTCTGGGTGTAGTTCAGATCTTATTCTTACCGCTATTGGCACCAACTCTAAATTTGACTAATTATGAATATGGCGTTATCGCAGGCCTCAGTGTCTATGCGGTCTCTCAGGTGGTCGCGGCTTCATTCATTATTTCCAATCTGTCGGGGCATATAGCAACACTGGTTAAACTAATAAGAGTTCTTTTATTAGGGCCAATGATCATCGTCTTGGGAGTAATCCATAGTTCGACCGAAACCCAGCAGACCTATTGGGAGAAAATAAAGGTTTATGTCCCATGGTTCGTCGTTGGCTTCATTATATTAGCTGTTTTGAGAACTACCGGACTCATACCAGAGTATATCGGCGACAGAGTTCAGATAATCAGCAAATTTCTTTTTGTGATCGCAATGGCTGGTCTGGGATTGGGTGTTAACCTTCGGGAAATAGTCAACGTGGGCCCACGAGTTGCTCTGACCACCACTGCAACCACAGGGTTTATGCTGATGTGCGCTTTGTTTGCCGTAACGTTTCTCGAATTAGGATAAACTCACTCAGGAATAGGATCGATTATTGGCTTTCTAGACCCTGAGTCTATATTGCTGTTTACTGGAATTGCTTATCTAGGTCCATGACTAATTGCTTTTCCACTCCCTCCAGCTGATCGATAATAAAATCAATTATCCATCGTGGCTGGTCAGAATCATCGTCGATAAGGAGTCTTCGAGAACATTCTAGCTCTTCACTGCTACTCATTTGCTCTTTAACGATTGGAAGAACGAAAGCTTCTTCGTTTTCGAAATGATCGAATTCGGACACTCTTAATTCCATAACACTTCGGTATAAATGTCGTCGTGTTCTGGGCTTTACGAAACGCTCTGCTATCGCATCTCCCGCGGCCTCTTCAACCTGGTCGACTTTTTCCATTAATTTGGCGTGCTCTTCTTCTTCACTGGCTAACACGTTTTCTGCTGAAGCCTGGTCAAGAAGCTCCAGAACAGATCCTCCAAATTGTCGAAGTTCATCATGTTCCACCTCATTGGCCTTAAGAGGTTCGCGACCATCCTGCAATATCTTATCCTTAAGTGGCCCTGTCATATATTCATCTTCTGTCTGGGCATGGTATAGAAGATGTTTGAGCCACGCATCGAGATTAGCTTTAAACACAGTGAGGTCTCCACCTTCTTGAGCCTCCAAAGCCAGATTCTCCGTAAAATCAGAGTGTTTCATGTAGACTTTGTGCATTAAATACATTACATCAATCGGACTTTCCAATTGAGTAATCTGATCGGTAAATAACGGCATGGTGTCCTCCTATTTCCAGCTGAATAGACGCAAACTATAAGTTTTTGAAACTCCTTTTGTTTCCGATGACCTTAATCAAAAAATCTCGCCAATATTTAGTTCACAAGGTAGAGGGTAGGGTAGATGAATACCCATGCAACATCGACGAAGTGCCAATATTTAACCACCCCCTCAACCCCCCAATGAGAATCGCTATTGAATCTTCCATCCGATCCCATTCTTACAATTACGATCAGCGCAATTATTCCAGTAATAACATGAAAAGCATGTATACCTGTCATTGTGAAGAATATTGTTCCAAACGCACTTGAAGGCGGAAAATAGTGAAATGCTTCGTACCATTCCCAGCCTACTCCAATCAGAAAAATACTTGCCAAAACGATAGTGGCTATAATATTTTTTCGAAATTTTTGCTGGTTGTTATGGGCAACTGCAACTTCACCCCTAAATGCTGCCAAACTACTCATCAAAAGAACAAGTGATATGGCCAATCCCAGGGGTTGGTTTAGATGGTCTGGTCTTTCGACTCCTTGGAGATAAAATCGGGTGGAAATTAAGGCACCAAATAAGAACGTTTCCGATAATATAAATATCCATAACCCAACACGTTTCATTGAAAACTCATCGTGGCTGGTTGTGTGGACTTCTGACTGTGTTGACACTTTGGTAAGTACTCCCTTACTACTTGATCTATTCTTCTGGAGGGATCCAGAGTTCTTTTATGTGCATGAAGTAATGAACAATTAGCCAGGATCCTGGAGCGGCTAACAGTACCATGAAGATAAAGTTTCCACTGGTTACTCTAACCCCGATAATATACTCAGCTACTTCTACAATAAGTAACGCTATAAATACATATAAACCCTTTCGGAATTTTCTGGTGATCTCTTTATCGTCCACTTATCAATCCTTATAATTGCAAATTTCTCAACACTAGATAGAAGTTGCTTGAGTTTCTTTTCTCCCAGGTTGCCCGTATGTGTAAGGGCCTTCATCTACCTTTGGCTGATGGGTGAAATTCTCTTCTGGGGGAGGAGAATCTGTGGCCCATTCCAATGTCGTGGCACCCCAAGGATTATTACCGGAGACAGCCCCCTTAGCCCAGGATACGACCATGTTGTATACAAATGGGATAAAAGATAATCCTAGGAGTAGGGCAAAAATCCCTATTAGGATATTGCCATTTTCCAAGTTTTCTGGATAAGTCCAAACCCTTCTATTCATTCCGTCTGTTCCAACTATAAACATAGTTATAAATAAAGCGTTGTAAGTTAGGAACATCGTGGTGAAATGAAGTCGGCCCAATGTTTCGTTGTATAACCTACCAGTCATTTTTGGGAACCAATAATAGATTGCGCCGAACAGCATAAAAATTTCGCCTCCCATCATTGTGTAATGAAAGTGAGCAACGACGAAATATGTGTCCTGAAGATGTATATCAGTGGCAACATCTGCGAGGAATATTCCCGTTAACCCTCCGATGAGAAAATTAAACACAGTCCCCACTACAAAAAGCATGGGTGTAACTAACCACAATTTGCCTCTCCATATGGTGCCTAAGGCAGAGAGAAAGACTATTCCGGTTGGGATGGATATCAATTCAGTAAGAGCCATGAATGGAATATGCAAAAATTCTTCCATTCCACTTGTAAATAAATGATGAGCCCAAACTAGGAAACTCAAGGCCGTGATAGACAGGAAAGACGCGACCACTAACTTGTATCCAAACAAAGGCTTTCGAGAGAAATGGCTTACCATCTCCAATAGAGCGCCAAATGCTGGCAAGATCATAATGTATACAGCTGGATGGGAATAGAACCAAAACACATGCTCATACAAAAGAGGTTTTCCACCTAGTCCAGCGTCAAAAAACACCATGCCTGCAACCCTATCTAATATGACCATAAGCAATCCAAAAGCTACCACTTGAGTAGCTGTTACACTGATGATTGAAGCAGCCACTATTGACCATATGAAAATAGGCAACCTACCCCAAGTCATTCCCGGAGCTCGTAAGCAAATGGTTGTAGTCAAGAAATTGAGCCCTCCCAATATGGAAGAAAGCCCGAAGGTCAAAAATGCAAAGAGAAAAAGCAACTGTCCGTCCGCGTTGGTGACACTTAATGGCGGATACGCTGTCCAACCTGAGTCAAAACCTCCGAAAAGAGGTGTCAAAATTAGCAAGATTGCGACTGGAGGAATAATCCAGAAGCTTAGTGCGTTAATCCTAGGAAAGGCCACATCTTCTGCCCCAATCATAAGGGGTAAGACGTAGTTTGAAAGCCCTCCGATGATTGCAGCCACAGCCACAGCCACCATAATAATGCCGTGAAGGCTCATAATGGTGTTGTAATAATTAGGTCCGAGAAGCCCTTCTCCTGAATCAGCTAGTTCTATACGCATTAATAAAGCAAAGAAACCTCCAAGTAGAAACAAGATTACGAAAGTGACAAGATACTGGACTCCGATCACCTTGTGGTCCATGCTAAAGCCGAAGTAACGCTGCCAATTTTTTGCCTCGAAATAACTCGGCTTTATCCCTATCCACTCTCGTACCCAGCTGTTCCAGACTCCTACTCCCAATAACCAACCCAAAAGGGCGAAGATATAGGAGAAGGAAATATTGATTTCTGTTGCTGGATTTCCAGTGAGGCTGGAAACTGAAAGACCTACTACCAACCCGACCAACAAACCAATTATCGCTCCTATTAAACCTCGGGTTATTGGCCATAAGAACTTAAGTTGCGTCATTTGTAGATCTCCGTAGTTTAGGGACAAATATCAGTTTATTGGTTCATCGAAGGGGTTTTTGATTCGTCAACCAAGTTTTGTAATCGTTCTCGGATAAAACTCTAACCGGGATGGACATTTGAGCATGTCCTATTCCACATAATTCAGCGCATTGAAGTCGATAGTTCACGTCCTCATCAAAGTTGCCTAATTTAGTCGGGGTAGCGTTGACATGTGTGGTCATGCCTGGAACTGCGTCAATTTTCACTCTAAAGGCCGGAATCCAAAAAGCATGTAAAACGTCTTTGGAAGTGACGTAAAACTTCGTATTGTAATAGGCAGGTAAGACGACTTCATTCCGACTATACACACCTTCTTCGAGATACATGATTTTCCAACTCCATTTTTGCGCTTCAGCTTGGATAACTACATCAGGTACACGCTTTTCTTCCGCTCTCAATTCCAGAACACCGGTAACACCCGGGTGGACAAACACGAAAGCAACCAAGATAAATGACCCAATCACCCAAACATAGGAAAGGTTACGGCTATTTGTTACGTGTGGGCCATCTTCATCTGGCCTACCTTTTGACCGAAATTTGAAGACGCTATAAATCAAAAACACTGTAATCAAAGTGAAAATAGGAATACATATGTATATGAGGAGAAAGAAGGCTTCGTCTATAACCACGGCCTGTTTTGAACCACTAGAAGGAAGGGTATGTAAATTTGTAATGGCGAGAATTTCAAGAATTACGGTGCTTAGAACCCAGCTAAAGAGGGGCAGCGTCCAGTTGTTTTTCATTGGCTTCCTTCTACAAGGAAAAACATCGGCTGCTGTGAACTGGGAGATATGCTCATATAAATTTTCGTGCCGATCCTTGCAAGCTTGTATGTTTAATTCCCGCCAAAACCCATCCCCTTGCCTTTCTTGCAATCAGCAAGAGGATGAGTGGTTTGACGTCCCGTACCAGGAAGGTGCTTCTTTAATACGAGACGACAAAAGTCTAGTTGAACCGGTGTGAAGGGTGTGTGAAACCTAGAAGGCTAATATGAAATTTATATGAATATCCAGCAATTTTCTGTTTTCTGGGTCTATCCTACAAGGCGGTAACCCATTCCTGGCTGGGTAAGAATAAACTTGGGCCTAGATGGTTCTTGTTCAATTTTCTTTCTTAACTGTTTGATGAAAGTCCGAAGGTATTCATGTTCACCACCATATTCTGGACCCCATACTTTTTGAAGCAATTCTCTGTGGGAAATTATCTTACCTTTATTGGTCGCCAGTGTTTTCAACAATTCAAATTCTGTCCGAGTGAGATTGATTTCAACTCCATCTTTAAGCACTATTCTTGAGGACAAATCAGCCGTGATATTACCAAAAGTGAGCACGGGTTTTGACTCCTGACCAACCGAATCAATTTCTCTCTGCCGTCTGAGTAAAGTTCTTACCCTGGCCAAAAGTTCTTCGATCCCAAATGGTTTCGTCAAATAATCATCTGCCCCAATATCAAGAGCCTGCACCTTTTGAGCCTCCTCATCCGTTGCGGACAAGATCATGATTGCCCCAGAATACCAATCTCTTAATTTCAGCAAGGCAGTCATTCCATCCATAATAGGCATAGATAGATCTAGAATAACTAGCTCTGGTTGCTGTAGTGCCGCCTGCTCTAAAGCCGATTGGCCATCGTGAACGACTGCTGTTTTTATTGATTCTCTTTTAGATAAATGACTTGATATAAAAGCGCAAATTCTAGGGTCATCATCTGCAATCAATACTCCGACCTTTTTCATATCTTCTCCATTAATAAATGTAAGTATCATCCAATGGAAGGGAAAGAAAATTTAAATACGGTTCCTTCTCCAACTTTGCTTTGAACTGTCAGGATCGAACCATGTAACTTGCATATATATTGGCAGATTGCTAAACCTAAACCAGCCCCAGGCTTACCATTTTGTTGAGAAGTGGCCAGGCGATAAAATTTGTCAAAAATATTAGCTTGTTCCGATTTTGGTATTCCTATACCCCGATCCACAACTTCCACAACAATGTTCTTTGCATTAGATTTCATCCGTGAGGCCTTTAACCATATATCTCTGTTAACGGGGGAATATTTTGCTGCGTTGGAAACAAGATTATTCAACAATCGAAGTACAAGTAGGTGGTCAGCATAAAAGAAGGGGGTATTCTTGTGAATTTCTAAATGAAGTCTATGCGACGTACCGTATCGACTACGCTCAAACTGTCTTTTGCATTCCTCTGCTATATCGATTATGTGGCACGATTCGGGGTCAAATGGGATTGCTCCACTCTCAATCCTAGCCATATTCAGTAGATTATCGACCAAATCAGACATATTTTCTGCTTCTTCAGATAGTGCTTGAGTTGTGGTGTATTGCTCTGAAGGTGAGACTTGATGGTTCAAGGTTTGCGTTAGGCTTCGTATTGTCGCTAAGGGCCCACGGAGGTCATGGGTCACCATTGATAAAAATTCGTTCTTCAGTCTTTCTACTTCATGTATGTGAGTAATGTCGTTTATAACAATAAGAAGGACTGTCTGATCTATTTGTTGGATAGGTACAGCGTCAACAGATAGGATAGTCTGAGACGGGTTTTCTCTATCAATCACCATTATTTGATCCCTTAGCTCTTGTTTGGCGGATATAGAGGCAGATAGGGGATCTGTATTAATGGGAAGGCTGGTTCCATCTTCATGCATCCAAGTTATATCGTCATCGGAAAAATCGATTTTATCTCCGATTTCAAATGAGGAATTGAATATATTTTTGATTTCATCATTTGAAAAAATAATCGCGGCTCCTGGCATAGAAGCCACTAAAATTCCCACCGGAACATTATCGATCATTGTGTTAAGGCTTTGAGTTTGGAAATTAGCTTGCTCTCTTAGCCGATATTCTGCTCTAAATAGACGGTCATTTTCAATTGCCAAAGCAATATATTCAGCCATGACTTCAACGATCTTTTGATCTCTATGGGTGAACTCTTCTGCTCCCTGCTTGTTTGTTAAATAGAGGTTGCCATAATTCCTACCTGCCCTGATTATAGGTACGCCCAAAAATGAGATCATAACTGGATGATTCTTGGGAAAGCCTGTGGAGCTAGGATGAGCTCCCATATGAGAAACTCTAATAGTTTTGCCATTGTTATTTAGGAATCCAAGTAACCCGTGGCCATGGGGAAGGTCTCCAACGCTACCGGCTTCTTCCTCCGAAATACCGGCAAAAAAGAAATGGATTATTCGACCTTCCTCATTCATTATCGCTAAAGCAGCATATTGAGCATCAACAAGCTCTCTAACCGTAGAGGGTAAAGCCTCCAATAGCTCGATTGTATCCGGGTCAGTTTCAGGAAGGTCTTGGGAGGTCATGGTAGAACCTTAACACCTAGAATTTCCTGTGTCTAACATACAACTTTTTGTTGTACAAATATCATAATAAACTCACATCAAATACAGTAAATGGGATTATTTGAGTGTCATAGTGACACGATATCTTGTCCTTAAATATCTTCGCTAATCAATCTTGAATTCAAGGATAACACCTTCCCATTAAGATAAGGGGGATAATAATGATCCGGCATCTAGAATTACCGATTATGCCTGTTGAGTCACGTCCAAATTGGTATAACTTAGTAATAAATGGCAAAGTACCAAAAGAGAGGGTTTTTTCTGCTCAAGAGATTTTAGATATGCCCGAGATAATAATAAAGGGAGATTTTTTTTGTAACGACGGGTGGATGGTCAAAGACCTCACTTGGTCGGGTATACCGATATCACAACTCTTAAAATTGGCCGAGGTTAACTGCAAAGAAGTAGATTCCATTAAAGTTTGTAGCGATGGTTACTTCAAAACTTTCGATATAGTGGAAGTCCTTCAAGGCAACATAATTATTGCTACAAAGTTGAATGGAGATTTTCTTTCATTTGGCCACGGAGGCCCTTGTAGGTTGATTGGCGGTAGCCGCAGTGGTGACAATCACGTTAAGTGGGTGAAAAGTATTGAGGTGAGCTGACAGCAGCGACTTCTCTATGCATTCGCCTAAGTAGACATACTCCGAGCCTGGACCGTTTCTAAAAAGACGGTCCGGTTGTTTTCCTCCCCTTAATAGATCATCAATATTATTGCCTGTCAACCTACCTTCAGCATTTTTCAAATATCCCTAATTATTGTTTTATCCAATACCGTGCTCACATTATATTCACAAAATAGATATTTATTTTATGCGATCGACATGGATTTAGGTGCACATTAATTCAGAACTTATTAGGAACTCATATTCAAAAGGAGATCACCAGTGTTTTCCAGTACCTATGTCAAAGCGATTCCCCTAGGTCTAATTTTTGTTCTGTGTTTAACAGCGATAGTGCTTGGCTGTTCTGACCAGGATTCTAATTCAGCTCAATTGGGATCTGTAGATATCCCAGCAGATATAAAAGAAATAGCGGATCTCAGAGGTTTGACCCCGGAGGATATTGAGGCTGCAGTAAAAACATATCATCCTTCAGGGATGCATGATGAGTACATAATGATGTCTTCTGGAGGACATTCAGGTCAAATTCACGTTATTGGAATTCCGTCAATGAGGCTGCTAAAAACGATTGCAGTGTTCACTCCTGAGCCGTGGCAAGGTTGGGGTTTTGGAGCCGAGGACACTATGGAAGTCTTAAACCAGGGGAATTTTGGTGACACAGAGCTACGATGGGGCGATACTCATCATCCCGCTATTACCGAAACCAACGGAGAATATGATGGACAGTTCCTTTTTACCAACGATAAAGCCAACGCTAGAGTTGCGGTAATAGATTTAAGGGATTTCGAAACCAAACAAATTATCAAAAACCCTATTGCAAATAATGATCATGGATCCACAATGGTTACTCCGAATTCAGAATGGGTAATCGAAGGGGGCCAATACGGAGCCCCTCTGGGTTCTGAGTACAGTTCCCTTGAAAACTATGCCGATGCTTATAAAGGAATGATAACTTTCTGGAAATTCGACCGAACTGCTGGACGACTTAACCCAGACGCCTCTTTTGCTATGGAATTACCTCCTTACTGGCAAGATATATGCGATGCTGGGAAACTCGCAAGCGATGGCTGGGTATTTTGCAACTCATTCAATACTGAGATGAGTACGGGGGGAGTAGAAAACGGAAATCCTCCATTTGAAGCTGGAGCTTCACAGCGAGATATGGATTACCTCCACATAATTAATTTAAATAAAGCCGTAGAAGTCGTTGCTGCTGGACACACCAACACCGTTAATGGCTTTCGTGTGATTCCATTGGAGACCGTAGTTGAAAAAGATCTCCTTTACTTTGCTCCAGAACCGAAAAGTCCTCATGGGGTGGATGTATTCCCTGGTGGTGATTATATGGTCGTTTCAGGAAAATTGGATCCACATGTGACTGTTTACAGCTTCGAGAAAATATTAACTGCAATAGCCGCGGGACCGACCCAAAAGGATGCCTACGGTGTCCCAATATTGGATTTAGATGACGTTATGGCTGCTCAGATAGAGGTTGGTCTAGGGCCATTGCATACTCAATTCGACAATCAAGGTTATGCCTATACCAGCTTGTTTTTGGAGCCAGCTGTCGCCCGGTGGTCAATGGGTGGGCCTTACGAAGACAAACATCCCGAGAGTGGCTGGTCTTTGGTATCCAAAATTCCTGTTCAATACAACGTTGGGCACATCTCTGCAGCTGAAGGTGACACTGTGAGTCCGGATGGAAAATACCTGGTTTCGCTAAATAAATGGGCAATCGATCGTTTTACGCCTGTTGGGCCTTTAGTTCCTCAGAACTTCCAGTTGATCGATATAGCTGAACCTGGGGACGATATGCAGTTGCTATACGACATGCCTGTAGGCTTTGGTGAACCACATTACGCTCAAATCATTAAGGCCGATAAATTGAATCCTTGGAAAGTTTACCCAGAAGTCGGATGGAACCCTGGAACCCAATCGGTCGATCCTCACGCAACAATTGTTGGAGAAGAACGAATTGTTCGAGATGGGAACAATGTGGAAATATTCATGACAGCCATTCGAAGCCATTTTACTCCTGAGCAAATTGAAATTAAGAAAGGAGATCATGTCACATGGCATATAACCAACGTGGAAAGAGCATATGACGCTACTCACGGATTCGCTCTTTCTGGATACAACATAAATATCAGTATTGAACCTGGAGAATCCACCACGTTTGAGTTTGATGCTGTTCACGATGGTGTTTTCAGCTACTACTGTACAGAGTTTTGCTCTGCATTACATTTAGAGATGACAGGCTATCTATTGGTGCAACCATAAAACATGGAATTAATGGGATCAGACCAGACCACGTGGTCTGGTCTGAATCCCATTAATCTGCCCTTAAAAACAAAAGATGTGGTTTGAGGCAATGGAAAGCAAAATTACACACACATTAGATGAACAAGAAATCCGATCTCTTTTGAGGAGATATCACTATCTTTCTTCTTCACTCTTTATAGCTGCAGCGCTTGTTTTGATGATCTCAATTTTTCTCCCATACTGGAAATTGACTTTGGAGGCACCTCAATACCCTGATGGACTTGAAGTTAACCTGTTCGTTAATCGTGTGACCGGAGACGTTGCGGAAGTAGATGGGCTGAATCATTACATAGGGATGAAACCTTTAGATGAGGCTGCGAAACTGGAACGGACCATGAGTATTTTTGCGATTATTTCGTTATCTTTAATCACCGCTTCAGCAATTCTCGTACACAACAAATGGGCAGCTCTTTTATCGCTACCTGTGTTGTTGTACCCTCTAATTTTCGTAGCAGATCTGTATTTTTGGTTGAGGTTATTCGGCCAAAATCTGGATTCGACGGCACCTCTGAGTTCCTCTGTGGAGCCATTCACACAACCATTAATGGGTACCAAAGTAATCGCCAATTTCGTGACATATGCGAATTTTGGAAGTGGTTTCTACCTTGCCTGCATTGGTGTGATTCTTTTGGCAGTAGCACTCTATACCCACCGCAGAAATTACAAACCTTTAACTAAAGCCATCCAGAAGGGTTCCTATCTCCGGCAACTCTCAGACACGAATTCATCGGATCAACAATGAAAAATATATGGAGATTTACAGTAATCATCGCAACCATATCATTCTTGATGATAGGCACTAATAGTACGGCGCATGTAGCCGCAGAAGATATCATTGTCGGTTACATCGAATCCGATCAAGGAAGGTTTTATGCTCTAGATGATGCTATTCAAGCGGCCCAAAAAGGAGATACTTTGCACGTATTTGGAGGGTCTTATACCTCTCCGATAGTGATTTCAAAATCTTTGACTTTAGTTGGACATAACCAGCCAGTACTTGACGGTGAAGGCAGAGGTACAGTTGTGAAAATAACCGCACCCAACGTGCTTATTCAAGGTTTCACTATCCTCAACAGTGGTGCAAGTTTAGATGAAGAAAATTCAGGGATAGCGGTAGAGGCGTCAGGAGCAACAGTACAAGACAATCAGTTTAGAAATACCCTTTTTGGGATATATCTAAGAAAAGCGTCTAATTCAACTATTAGAAATAATATTATCGACACAAAGCGCCTCGATTTACCAAGACGAGGAGACCCCATCCGGGTTTGGTATAGCAACGATGTATTAATCGAAAATAATGAAGTCACGGAAGGAAGGGATGTCGTCCTGTGGTACTCCGAACGCTTAATCATCCGTGGAAATAAGGTGTCGGGAGGGCGTTATGGCCTTCATTTCATGTACTGCGACGATGCCACCATAGATAACAATTGGCTTGTGGATAATTCCGTGGGTGCTTTTCTTATGTACAGCCGACGGCTCCGGTTTCATCGAAATTACGTTTCCAATAACAGAGGCCCAAGTGGGTTTGGGGTGGGGCTCAAAGATATGGACGATGCGATAATTCGAGATAATCTATTTGTTGATAATCAGATTGGCGCATCACTCGATAATTCTCCTAGAGAAATTGACAGCACCGTTTTATTTGAGGGAAATCTATTTTCTTTTAACAACATAGGGATCAAATTCACCCCTTCCGTCCGCAAGAACCAATTCACTAATAATAGTTTTGAAGATAATATCGAACAAATTTCTATTGCTGGGAGAACTAAATTTCTTGACAATATCTGGTCGGTCAATGGCATCGGGAATTATTGGAGCGATTACGCAGGATATGATGCAGACCATGATGGTCTAGGGGATATCCCTTATGAGTCCCGTAAGTTATTTGAAAACGTGTTGGAAACTCATCCAAATTTTCGCCTATTTTCATTTAGTCCTGCAGCACAATCGATAAACCTAGCCGCCAAGGCATTACCGATAATTCGACCAAAACCAAAATTAATTGATAAATACCCTCTGATGCAGATTTCCGTTTCTTCAGCAACATTAATTCCTACAAACTCCTCTCCAATGTCAATGACAATCCTGTCGCTAAGTTTGTTTTTGGTCATTGGGACCCTTGCCTACACCCCTGGCCTACTGACTCGCGGATCTGATCACCACTCTGATCCACTCGTAAATGACTTCACGTTGGTAGTATCAAACCTAACTAAGCGTTTCGGTAAAATTGAGGTTGTTAAGGATATTTGCTTCTCGATATTACCAGGAGAGTCAGTAGCATTATGGGGCTCTAACGGAGCAGGTAAATCTACCCTTATTCATTGTATTCTCGGGATTATTCCTGCAGAGGGTAAAGTAACTATTGGCAATGTAGATTTGGCGAATAACTCCAAACCTTTTAGGAAATTAATTGGGTTTGTTCCTCAAGAAATAGATTTTCATCCAGATTTAACAGTATTAGAAACTTTGGATTTCTACTCAGGTTTAAGAGGGGTTCCTAAATCTGTTGGAGAAAAACTGTTAAAAAAATTAGATTTACATGATCATTCGGATAAACGAATAGCGCAATTATCCGGTGGACTTAAACAACGACTTGCCTTGTCACTGGCCCTTCTGTCTGATCCACCTGTTTTAGTTTTAGACGAGCCCACCACAAACCTTGATTCTGATACAAGGTCCAATTTCTTAATTTATCTTAATGAGCTAAAAGCCAGTGGTAAAACTCTTATTTTTGCATCCCATCGGCATGAAGATGTGGTCCACTTGGCAGATAGGGTTTTGGTGATGGAGAAAGGCCTAATCGTAAGAGATTGTTCCAATAGGGAGTTTTCCGAATCAATGGTGGGAAATAGGATATGAATATTTTCAGCGTGCTGGTGATAGCCAGAAAAGAATTAAAAGACGCGATGCGAAATCGGTGGTTAGCCCTGTACGCATCTATTTTTGGAACATTGTCCTTTTCGATCGCATGGCTTGCCCTTTCTGGGACTTCTTCTTACGGCTCCATCGGATTTGGGCGAACTGCTGCTAGCCTCATAAATATGGTGATATTGATCGTTCCACTAATGGGATTGACCCTAGGCGCCCTGAGTATTGCAGGTGAGAGGGATAAAAAAACCATGCTATATTTACTAGCACAGCCAGTCTCTAAATTTGAAATAATAATTGGCAAATATCTTGGACTAAGCCTCGCGCTTATTATCTCTCTTATCTGCGGTTTCGGGGTAAGTGGCATTTTTATAACCTTCAAAGGTGAAGCTCTCCAGCCTACCTTGTATGGTGCCTTTATTTTATTAACGATTCTTCTGGCACTTGTCACCCTTAGTTTTGGATTCCTTATATCAGTGATTGTTCAAAAAAGCGTCACGGCCATCAGTGCCGCTTTGTTTACATGGTTATTTTTGGTTTTATTCACTGATTTAGGGCTAATGGGAACCGCACTCATATTGAATCTGGGTATTAATGAACTATTCGTTCTTACTCTTTCCAATCCCCTCCAGGTGTATAAAATAACCGCAATACTCACTTTGCGCAGTAGCCTTGAAGTTCTGGGGCCGGGCGGAATTTATGCCACAAGAACTTATGGTTCATTTTTGCTACCGGGTTTATTAACCCTGTTATCTATGTCAGTAGTAATTCCCCTGGGCCTCTGTTATGCCGTGCTATGTGTAAAAAAGGATCTAAGATGAAAAGAGTTCTATCTCTTATTATTCTGGGTTTTTTTCTGTGGGCTAGCTGTACAAGCAATGCACCTCTGGGCGGCCCTCCAAGTATTTTTTATGGAGAAGATGTCTGCGATGAATGTGGAATGATCATCAGTGACAGTAGATTTGCTTCGGGATATACAACTAAGGGAGGAGTGAGTCGGAAGTTCGACGACATAGGCGGCATGTTCGTTTTTCTGAAAAAAAACGAAGACGATGCTATTTCGATTTGGGTCCCTGATTATGGAGACCAAAACTGGGTTAAAGCTAGTGAGGCTTATTTTGTTGTACCAGGAAATATTATCTCTCCGATGGGACACGGAATAATAGCCTTTTCAGATAAGCAAAAAGCTAGTCAAACTGCTCTTAAATTCGAGGTTGAAATCCTTTCATTAAAGGAGATTTTCGACGTCGTTGAAACACACGATTCCTTGCATAAACATTAATAAATAATCGATCTTTAAAGGAGTTTGATGAAAAATAGAAACTTTGTAATTGCGCTTTTATACCCCATGTTAATGGCCGTGTTAGCGATGGGTTGTGGCACCTCTTCAGCGGAGCCAGTTTCCTCAAATATACCTATTACCGCAACTTCGGTGGTTGTAGCAAAAACAACGTCAATGCCTCTTGAGGAATTGATCGAAGAAGGTGACTATCAATTTGAGAGTGGGTGCTCAGGATGTCATGGAGCAGACGCTAGAGGTTTGCCCAATATCGGAAAAGACCTCGTTGAGAGTTCTTTTGTAAAAACAACCAGTGACAGCGACCTATCAGATTTCATTAAAGTAGGCCGCGGTGCAGGTGACAAAGACAATAGCACTGGAGTGGACATGCCTCCCAAAGGAGGTAATCCAGCTCTTTCCGATTCTGATATTGAAGCAATCATAGCCTTTTTAAGAAGTCTACAGGATTGAATTGGATCGTCCATGAACACGAATTTTTCACAATAGCGTAGCTATTCTTCATCACTGGTTCACGGCTTTTCGGTTAATGTGGCTTTCATAAAGAATAGGAATGTATGGAATGGGGAGGTTTCATGAAATTAAATAGAATCCTAGTGCCACTGGATGATTCTGCAAATTCAGAGGAAGTGCTTTCTTTTGTAACTCAAATCGCCTGTGCTAACCCTAAAGCTGAGGTTACTTTAATAACAATTACAAACTTGGATTCCGCTGGAGATTCTGCCTCAGTCTTCAAATTAAATGCATTTACAGATCTACTGGCCTCCAAAGGTATAGAAAGCCATTTTATTATCACTGAATCATTGAGTACGGCAGATAAGATAAATGAATGGGCTGACAACTATGGTTACGACTTGATCGCCATGTCAACCAAGGGTAGGGGGGGATTGACCCGAGCTATATTGGGCAGTATAACTACAGAAGTTATCAGGTTGGCCACCATCCCAGTTATGGTCGTAGCAGCCGGGAGGAGTAATAAGCACAGGCTGAATCCACCTAAATTAAATGAGATTGTTGTCCCGCTAGATGGGTCTCTTCTGTCAGAATCTAGCCTTCCATTTGCCGAGAATTTAGCTAAAACTTTAGATATAGGGATCCGTGTGATGAATGTAGTGACTCCAGTTGAGTTAACGGTACCAAGCCCAATCGATGAATCTCCATATTTTGTTCATAACAAAATAATGCCAGAGGTCTATGAAAATGCTAAAGAGTACCTAGCTGACATTTCAAACACTCTCACAGGAAAAGGCCTCAATGTCCTAAGCCGAAATGTACTGACCGGCAACACAGCTAGTTCACTTATCGGAAGTATTAAGGATCCGGTTGAGTCCCTATTCGTCATCAGTACCCATGGCAAGAGTGGCGTTGATAGATTATTAATGGGAAGTGTCACAGATTCTATACTCCGCTCTTACGGAGGCCCCGTTTTCGTAATTCCTGCAAATTCAAGCAGAGCCTTAACTCAAGCACCAGTAGGATCTTGAATATTGCAAACCTCGGGCTATGTGAAGAAATTCTATTATGACCACTAGTATCAACTCATTAACCAAACAACCATTTCGTTATCTTTCTGAAGGAGTCAAACAGTGAAATTTGGTCTTTTTTATCTTTTTTCTGATTTCGGGAATATTCCTCAATCACAAGTATATGAAGAAGTGTTAGATGAAATTGAATTTGCAGAATCAATTGGATTTGATTCTGTATGGTTACCAGAACACCATTTCTCAACATACGCTATGATGGGGAATCCATTAACCTTTGCTGCCGCGGTTTCTCAAAGAACAACAAAGATGAGAATTGGCACCGGAGTCGCTTTACTGCCATTCCAACACCCTTTGAGGATTGCGGAGGACGCTGCTCTTGTGGACTCGATAAGTGGAGGAAGATTAATGTTGGGTGTGGGAAGAGGGTATCAACCACCAGAATTTCAAGGGTTTGGAATCCCTCAAGAAGATTCTTCCGGCATGTTTCAGGAGTCGATTGAAATATTGTCTCGAGCCTTGAAAGGTACCAAATTTACATATAGTGGAAAATATTGGTCTATCGAAGAACCAACTGAAATATATCCGAAACCTATCCAATCGCCACATCCTCCCTTTTATATAGCCAGTGTTACCCCCAGAAGTCTGAGTGTGGCAGCACAATACGGCATGTCTCTCATTAGGGGTCCCCAATTTACCAATTTAGAAACTGTGGCAGCTGGATATGAAACATACCGCGAACTGATGGGGAACAATGGTTACGACCCAGACGTACTTGATCAACCTCTATCCATACGGACTTACGTTGCTCCGACCGAAGATGAGGCGTGGGAAGAAGCCGATAATGCGGTTTGGTTTTACAGGTTGATGGCGACACTCCTCCCGGGAGCTCCAGGAAGACCAAAGCCTATGTCTGGATATGAAAACTACCCCCAGGACCCGGCAATTCTGGCAAAAACGACCGTTTCTGATTTAAAAGAAAGAGGTACCGCTTTTGGTTCACCAGAAAGTGTTGCTGAAATTCTCAATACCTATATCAGTAGACTAAACCCTTCCCATTTAATGCTTCAAATGAGAATTGGAGGATTGGAGCACGAAAAGGTGAAGAGATCAATGCGACTTTTCATAAATGAGGTGGTTCCTAGGTTAATCGTCTGAATTAGTTTCTTAGAATATCAGAGGGGAACCAAATGATATATTTCAAATCCTGTGCCAAGTGCGGTGGGGACATGTCAAACCAAGAGGGGCCATACTGGGATTATTTATCTTGTATCCAATGCGGGTTCGATAGTGACCCTATAAATGGGTCTCGAAAGATGAAAAACTCCAAGAATAGGAATCATAATTTTGCGAATACTCAAGAATTCATGACTTTAATGCCTGTTCCAAATAAGCCTAAATCAAGTTTGCCATGAAGTTTCATACGAGTGCCTTAATAAAACCGTCTTCCAGTAGGTGTAATTTGGATTGCACATATTGCTTTTATCTCAAGAAACAGGAAATGTACCCTTGGTCTGATAATCCCTCTTTAACACTTGAAACATTCGAAATTTTTTTGAAGGGATACATCCCTCTTTCCGCTCCTCATTTAACCTTTCTTTGGCAAGGTGGGGAACCTACAATAATGGGTCTCCAATTTTTTGACGCTGCAATGGAACTAGAAAGGAAAGTGGCGAGGGGTATGCTCCCTACGGCCATACCCCATATTAGTAACGCTATACAAACCAATGGCACTCTTTTAACGCAAGAGTGGGCTAAATTCTTTAAAAAATGGAGATTCCTTGTGGGAGTAAGCCTTGATGGCCCTCAGGAATGGCATGATCGCTACAGGATAGACCCAATCCAGAGAAAAACTCATTCGAACGTAATGGAAGGTATAAAACATCTAGAGGACTTTAAAGTGCCATTTAACATTCTAGTTGTTGTTAACCAAGCAAACGTGAAAAGCCCTGAACAATTACTTCGGTGGCTAGTTGATCAAGGATTCAAGGATTTGCAGTTCATTCCATGTGCAGAAATGAAAGAAACCTGCCAGACCTCATCTGAAATTTCCATTACAGATGAATCGATAACACCAGATGAGTACGCACAATTCTTGGACGAATTGTTTAACACATGGTTGAAAATAGGGATCGACAAGATTCGGATTCGGCTTTTTGACAATATTTTTCAAACACTTTGGGGCTTTCCATCTGAAATGTGCCAATTCGCAGCTAAATGTGGTTATTTAGTGTTAGAACATAATGGCGATTGCTACCCTTGTGATTTTCAAGTTAGTAATGAATGGTTTCTTGGAAACGTCCATAACAATAATTTGGAAGAAATAGTTCAAAGCGAGAAATTCCTTCAGTTTTCAAATTTGAAATCCAATCTTCATCCAGACTGTCAAGAATGCCCCTGGAGAAATCTCTGTTTTGGGGAATGCCCAAGCTATCGGACGATTCACAATGACAGTGCTAGTCACTCTCTACCATATTTTTGTAAAACATATAAAGATTTCTTCAGCAAGAATTATGAAAAACTAGAAGATGCTTCTATCAAAATGGCCAAATCCTTAGGATTCGTGGTTCCAACAGAATCATTGCCAGCCGATCAACGTACAAAAGTGAAACTCCAGATTGTTAAAGATATTCGGGTAAAAGCAGAAACAGATGATATAGGGAGAAACGCGAGCTGCCCTTGCGGTAGCGGGCGGAAATTCAAACGATGTTGTGGAGCATTTAATATCGCCATTGACGGTAGTAGAAGATAGCTGTTCAAAAGATATATAAAATGCCAGGAGCTCTGACATGAACCTGAACCCTACAGAGCAAAGAGCTCAAGGAACTACATGGGCGTCTCAGCGGTTCTATCGACCGTATGTTATATCTTCTCTTTGTGTAGCTTTAACCTTGGGATTTACGACTGGAACCGCCATGTTATTTATGCCCTTGCTTGGATTCTCGTTAAAGAATTCATGGATCACTCATCTTCAAGCACATGGTATGGCTCAGGGTTTTGGTTTCGCCGGCTTATTTGTGATGGGACTAGCGTTTCATATTGTTCCACGTATACGTAATACTTCAATGAATTTCCCCTGGCCTCAGAGAATGACTTTAGGGTTGGTGTTATTAGCGATAATTTGCCGCTTTTTCGGCCAGACCGTTAATTCTTTCAATGTTAATGAAATCTTATTAGGCATGTCGGGGATTTGCCTTTTGATTGCTGCCGGAATATTCATATTTACAATTGGTAAAACGCTATCGAAAGGAAAATCTCGCCATGGATTGCCAGAAATTTGGTTTTGGGCCAGCCTTTTTTGGTGTTTTATAGCGAGTTTGCTTAATCTTGTGATTGTTTTGCAAATGATAGATCGGGGCGCGAGAATCGTTTCGTTTACAATGGAAGATTCTTTTGTGCATGTCACCTTAATTGGATTTGTTGCCAATTTCGTTTTTGGAATTAGCCTCCGAGTATTACCTGGTTTATTATTCTTGCCTACACCAAGGTTTTCTCTAAACAAGGTTAGCCTCATTCTCATCAACGTGGGAATTTCGGTGATAGCAATTCAACCAATCATAGTCGTCTCCAATTGGTGGTTGCTAATTGCAACTCTGATAGAGTTAGCCGGATTTATTTCATACGTCTTGTCTGTGCATATATACAACCGCAGAGTGACTGTTAGGCAATATGTGTTAAATATTTATGGAAGGTACGAATGGTTCTTGCGATCTGGTTATTTCTGGTTACTCGTAGGAGGAGTCCTGCAAGTGTGGTTATCAGTTGGCCATCTAAATCATAATATAGCCGTCTCTATAGAATTGGCCGCACCTGTTGTGCATGTATGGGGATTGGGGTTTATCACAATGATCATTGTAGGCATGGCCTCAAGAATGGTACCAATGTTTGAAGGGGCGGTACTACCTCTACAAAGAATCATGGATTTAGTTTTTATACTTTTGAACCTAGGGGTAATACTAAGGTTGGGTTTCGGAATTATCCCATCCCATAATTCGTGGACTGGACTTGCCCTATCAGGATCTTTGAGCACAATTTCAATAACCCTTTTTGCTTTGATTATTTGCTTAACACTCAACCCTTCGTCTAGGAATAGGTATATTGAAATTGCCATTGAATTTGGAAAAAATCGCCAGTAGTGCTTGTTCTAGAACTCTCCCAGGTAAGGGTTATCAGTCACAGCATTCCACAACGATGGCTATCTACAGCCATGTAGACCAGTAAATGCAAAGAGAATCCTCAAAGAAGGTGAATGCAATTCTGGATGGTTTCTTTTTACCCTTCGTAAATGGCTTTATAAAGTGCAAGGGAACTTTTCCCACCCATGTTCTAGTACTTGAACGTCCTTTTCTTAAAGTGCTAACCTTACTATCACTCTTCCTATTTGGTTGACGCATTTGAAAAATAGTTGTTAATACTATTAATTAACTGTTTTTAAAAACGTCAGTCTTGAAGCAATTATCTAAGATTCTTGAGACCTTTGAGGTGTCTCTCAGACATTATGTCTTGTTCTGAATTTCCCCTCCTTATCTTCGAAGCACGAAGGGATTCGAGCCAAATCTTATGAAGCTAGGATAATGTTACGTCCAAAACTCGTTTCAGAAACGCCATTAACAGCCAAATTTCTTTCCCGAATTAACAGGTTTGTAATCAAATGTCACTTAGGGGGGGTCGGTGAAGTTAAAGCATATATGGCTAACCCCGGTAGGTTAGGCGAATTGCTGTTGCCCGGCGCTCCTCTTCTTATCGAAACGGTAAGTGATGATTCTGCTAGAAAACTGCGTTACGCCGCTAGTGCAGTTTTTACCGGCGAGTCATTCATAGGCCTCAACACCCACCAGGCCAATGCCGTGGCAAGATATTTGTTAAAAAACAAACTCATTCCGACCCTTGAGAATGCAAATATTGAAAAGGAGGAAATTAGTATTGGCAGAAATCGGTTTGATTTTCTTATGTCGGAAAACCGGCAAAAATTTCTCATGGAAGTTAAGTCTGTCACTTTGAGTGCCAACAAAATCGCAATGTTTCCAGATGCAATAACAGAGAGGGGAACTCGCCATTTGAACGAATTAGCAAAGTCAAAAGAATCAATAATTAAGCCGGTCGTTTTATTTATTTCACAAGGGTTGGGGAATAATTTATTCATGCCGGATTATCATACAGATCTGGTTTTTTCGCGGACCTTACTAGCCTTGAAAGAGCGGCTCAGAATTGTTCCTATTGAAATTAAGTGGGACCAAAATTTAGAACTAAGCGACTCCGTAAAGCTTCTTGATGTGCCCTGGTCTTTTCTAAAAACGAGGATGGAAGATAAAGGGGCCTATATCCTGGTTATGGAAATTCCCAAAGCCTGTAATATTGCAATCGGTTCAATTGGGAGAGTGGACGTAAACCCTGGATATTATCTTTATGCAGGATCTGGAATGAATGGTTTGTCCTCTAGGATATCCAGACACCTTCGCAAAAAAAAGAAGCTGCATTGGCATGTAGATTTCCTTCGCCAGGTGGCAGGTAAGGTGAAAGCCTACCCCATTAGAACTCCCCAATATATCGAAGAGGAGTTGGTTCTGGCTCTAGAGCAGGTGTTCTCCCCTATTTTACCCGGATTTGGAGCATCTGACTCGAATCTAGGAACCCATCTGTTTTATAGTCCGTCTGACCCATTCTTAACTAAATCATTTCAAGTACTACTTAGTAAATTTCGTTTTAACGATAGTTAAATTCCGAAGCATTCAGGTTTATGGCAGGTATTTCATCCTTTTCCCTCCAGTAATCTTGAGTGTGTTGCCATTCTGCTTTGTCTCCACGTTTTGGCAAAATTGATGTTGCACGTAACAGATAGCCTGGGTTGAAATTATAGGAATCCATCCATGTCAAAAGCTCCATGTTTTTATCTTCGTCACGAAGTGCGACTTCCACACAAGACGCACCGATATCTTCCATATGATTGAGTAATCTGCATACAAAATCCGAAAGGAGATCTACCCGAAGAGTCCAACTGGCTCTAAAGTACCCGAAAATCCACAGCATATTAGGGATTCCAGTAAACATCATCCCTCTATAGGTAACCGTATCTGAAAAATCCACTGATTTATCATCGATCTGGAAGTCAATATCACCCATAACATTCATATTGAAACCAGTCGCACTTACTATGATGTCTGCTTTGACTTCTTGTTGAGATTTCAGCAAGATACCTTCTTTTGTAAAAGCCTCAATTTCATCGGTAATAACTGAAGCCTTGCCCTCCGAAATTCCCTGAAAAAGATCTCCGTCGGGCACGTAGGCTAAACGCTGGCGCCATGGTCGATATTTGGGGGTGAAATGCGTCTCCACATCAAACTCGGCGGGTAAAAGAGATTTAACGCCTTCTATTAATTCTTCTTTCACTTTTTCAGGTTCTTCAAATGTTCGCTTGGAGAAGATCTCTTGATCATAGAGTATTTTCCGTCGAACTATTTCATGGATCCATTCTTCATCGATATTTAACTCTCTTAAGGTCTCAGCCAATTCAATTTGGTTTCTTCCAGGTCTGAAATAAGTGGGAGACCGCTGCAACATTGTAATGTGCTTGCAGTCAGATGCCATGGCTGGAATTATGGTGGCAGCTGTGGCCCCGGAGCCAATTACGATAACCTCTTTATCTTCATAATCAAGTTCTTCTGGCCAGGCTTCGGAATGAACTAACTCCCCTTGATATTTTTCCACGTCAGGCCATTTCGGCATGTATCCTTCCTGATGCCGATAATAGCCTTGACACATCCAAAGAAATTTAATTTTAAAATGTTCTTCTTCTCCACCCTCTGTTAATTTAGCAGTTACTTCCCAACGTTTTTCTAAGCTGGACCAGTTGGCTGACACAATTTTGCGATTGTACCTAATATGATTGCCTAACTCATTTTCAGTGATCACTTCAGACATGTAGTTTAAGATTTCGTCAGCTGTGGCAATAGGAGGACCTGTCCACGGCTTAAATCGGTAGCCGAAAGTGTGTAAATCACTGTCCGATCTTATTCCAGGATATCGATGAGACCACCACGTTCCACCAAAACTATCCAGGGCTTCTATAACTATGAACTTGGTATTTGGGCGTTGGGTCTTTAGGTGAAAAGCGCCGCCAACACCTGAAATTCCGGCCCCGACTATAAGGACATCAAATTCTTCTACCATATACGGTATTTTTCCCCCATGAATGAAAAAAACGGCCACTCTGTGTGAGAAAGAAGCATAACTTATTGGTTCTTCACGCGCTCGGGCAAAAATTCGATTCTATATGAGTAAACCATGAAGATCCAAAACTAACCCATTCATCTGTGGCTTCCACGGTCTAATTTCAGTCTATTCCGTGGTCTCTTTTGTTTCGGTTGGCCAGCAGCTGGGCGTGATTTTCTAACCCTTCTAACCTTCTGGTATACCTCTGGATGGTTCCTTTTCACCCTTCGTAAATGGGTGTATAACGTTTTCCACCGACATCACCGTCAATGGTGTCAAACTGTGACTGAGACCCCGACAGTGGAGGGATATTATCAGCGTCATCTACCGTCGACCCAGGCATGCATTTAGAAGCTTCAGAGAAGATGAATGAAGTCTTAGAAGGCTAGTATTTTAAAACAGGAGCCACAAAGGCTAGGGTAGGGGTGCGAAAAAGTGGTGCCCAGGAAGGGACTCGAACCCCCACTCTCTTACCGAGAAGCGGATTTTAAGTTGTACACACAGATTTCGTGATCTACCAGTTCGTACCTTTTTATGACTAGAAACACGCCATTACAGGAGTCCATGTCGCTCATTTTCTGCCTGATAGCAGCCCGTGTTGGGAATTTGGTCGGCAAAATATCGGCAGAATTGAACCGGTTGGGGTAGGGCGGCACCTTTATATTGGTATCTAATGGCTCAGACTATTTCTCATAGCCACTCAATGCCCATCCAAAGTTGTAAATCAAATTAGTCTCTAGTCGATAGTAATAATCTGCCCCTCTGGTATTCTGGAGTTGCCTCCAAACTTTCAACCATATCAAACCAGGCATTAACGAATGCCGGATCTTCATAATTGGTCTTGGAATTTAAGTCAGCTTCTCCTTAATATCTTGCGGCAAGTATTATCCAACAGCGATTAATGTTGCCACTCCTTGCGGAAATAAACCCAACGGTATGGCCTTTGTCGGCCATGTAGTCAACGACCTTTCTTGCTCTAGGCATAAAATCCCTAGACCTTCCTTTAGCTGGTAGAAGGTGCATAGCATTAAAAGCTCCTGGTTTCTCACTTGTCACATTGGTCATCGGCACGACAATTTCTGTTCTGAAATAAATCAATTTTTCCGCGAGTTTTTTCTGTATTTCGTCTCGCTTTTTACCGGCTTCCGAATCAAATATTGCCTCTAAATCTTTATCTGCTTCTGACTGGTCTTCATACCTGTTCATGGTCCAGAACACACCAGGAGTACCGCTTGCAGCGGCTACTAATGCCATGGTCGCCTCTCCGGATTTTCTTAGTTTCGTGTACTCAATCATGTCTTGAGTGAATTCTCTTCTTGAGTGAATTCTCTGCCAATTCCTAAAGCCGAATTCCACCTAGTTATGTTTATTACAGCCATTATTGACCCCCTAGATAACATATCTTTAAATAATAGCTAGAGATAAATATTGCGGTATAGTATCACTATAGTGATCTTTTTATTAACACACGGTGTGACTGGAAATCGTACTGTTTGGGGTAGATAAATGGGGTACGCACGAAGGGGTGTCAGGTAGCATTCTCTCCAATGCGAACCGTGGACAGGGTAGGGCTTCTATATTAGGTTAGGTACAGTCTCCGACCAATTGTTTAATATTCCCTAAACATTGATGAAAGAAGTTGGTGATATGAAACCAGGACTCCTTACATTTTCGAAAAGTTGCGGGATCATCATCGCCGTTATTCTCGTGATGTCCCATAGCCATCCAGTTTTTACGGCTTTCTTGGGTTGAGAAGCGGCTAGAGGAACGAACATGACTCGTAAATCTCTTTACGCCATAGGGGCCCTGATCTTGCTGGCATCGGTCGCCTGTGAGTCGCGCACGTTTAAGGCGGAAGTAGAAGCAGCCCGCACAGCGGGAATACCCGACCCTCCACCAGGAGCGGTGGCGCTAAGGCTCAGCTTCGAGTACGAGTCCAACCCGCAATTGGGGCTCGGCATCCGGGTCCATGAGCCTACATCCGAGATCGATACCATCTGGGCCACAGAATCGCTTCCCAAGGGAATCGACATGCCCGTGGGCCCTGCGATCGTCGACAGGACCGTCTTCCTGAAGCCTGGCGAGAGTCGCATGGTCGCCCTGGCATACAAGAACCTCGTCGGTCAGGACGTGAGTATCCTGTTCGCGCCGCATCAGGATGCCCCCAGCAATCTGGCCTCTCACGTCGATTTCAAATGCCTCTGCTTCCCCACGTTCAATCAGGTACCTTACAAAGTCCCCGCGGAAGGGTCCTGGTACAAGGTGATACAGGTCGGTGTGGGGAGTGACATGCCCGCAGGTTCGAGGGTAGACTCCCTGTACAAAGTCCTCTTCGAGTCACTCAGGGCCACGGCCAATCTCACCACCCCCTCCACGACCGGCGGTAGGTCCACATTAGGTATGGTCCGGCTCACGGAGGTGGAGCTTGGACGGTCACTCGCCGCCCGTAATGGCTGCGCATCGTGTCACTCCACCGGCGGCGGCCCGGGGGTCGGCTCAACCAACTACGTGGGCACTCCCTGGGATGGACTCTTCGGGCGGGAGGTAGTGCTCGAGAATGGCTCGAAGGTGACGGCCGACGAAGCCTATCTTCGCGAGTCCATCATCGACCCCAACGCCAAGATCGTGAAGGGATTCTCGGCTGGAATCATGCCGCAGGGATTCGGCGACCGACTCTCCCCAGAGGACATTCAGGCATTAATCGAGTACATCAAAGCCATCAGGTAGGTAATTTTCGCGTCCGAACCAACCGGTGCAGCAGGTCCCACCGTCGAAGCCGAAATCCTGGCATGACCCCCGATAGAGTGCTAATACGGAATGACACCAGTGATTTCACCGGTAGAAAGTCCGCTCTCCCCCTTGGAACTCCCAAGGCCCAGCACCACACTCTTCTCCACCGAGCGCCTCTATAGTATTCGCCTGCATTTTTCATAAACATGAACGATTTATATGAAAAATTCATCACCCAGATACTGATTGAAAATACTGATAACTTTAGAGTTGAAAACCGAAAAGACATATATTTGGATGAAACCAATAGATATAAAATGAATCCCGACATCCTGCTGCGATTCAAGAATTCTGACCGGGTTGCTTTGGTCGCAGATTATAAATACAAAAAGCTCAGACACTCGGGTTCCAGTAACCCTGATATGCATCAAGTTTTGTCTTATTGCACTTCAACTATGTCAAACCATGAGGTTTTAATTTATTCACTGCACGAAGTTGAAAATACTCCCCCTGCACCAATTTTAAACACCGAAACCGCCATCAGACAAATGACCATAGACTTAGGTGGCCCAATGGAAAATTTGGTTAATGAATGTAGCCGGCTAGCATTTCAAGAAAAGGAGGTACAAAGACTAGGGTAGGGGTGCAAAAAAGTGGTGCCCAGGAAGGGACTCGAACCCCCACTCTCTTACCGAGAAGCGGATTTTAAGTCCGCCGCGTCTACCATTCCGCCACCTGGGCATTTTACATTCCAACTGCTAAAAGCAGAGCCCACATTATAACTGGTTAAGAGTAAGAAATGTGCCCTGGTTAGATTTGATCAATAATGATCAAATCTGTCTGGCAAAAGGAACTAAATTCGGCGTTGTATAGAACCGTTAGTGACCATTTCAACCAAAAGTTCTCCAAAATTATGCCTGGGCATCCGGACTGAAAATCCCCCACCCGCAATGTAATCCAACAGCCATCATAGCATCAGGTTATACCTTCATATATTCAGCTATATGGGTTACAAATTGCTTCGAAAATAGGCACGGGCATACTATAGTTAAGGTAGAAATTTAACAGTTAGTGCAGAGAGGTTTTTGGCATGAGTGAGAAAAATTTCGTCGCTACCCTGCTTCTAGCTATTTTGTTAGGTAGTCTTGGTGCACACCGATTCTACGTCGGTAAAACAGGCACAGGAATAGTGATGCTGCTGACGCTCGGCGGTTTAGGAATATGGAAGTTAATCGACATTATTATTATTGCAGTCAGTAACTTTAAGGACAGCAACGGATTACCTATAAAACCTTAGACAAAAAAAAGATTTCATTTATTTGAATTTCACGGATTTTTCATATGGTTTGCCTGAATTGCAGATCTAGCAATGAAATAGGGACTTAATTTTGCAGCTCCTGTGGTAGCAAATTTGGTACCCAGGAATCTACCGGGGATTTTTCAGATTCCTCTCGCAAACCCTATGTGACAGCTGTATGTCTCGCGGCAGTTTTGGAACCGTTGGTGTCCATCATTTTTATGTCGGAAGGTGGCTCCATGGGTTATTTGACTTATCTCTTTTGGTTGCCGCTGGGATATTCTTTTTTGCCTCTGCCTGGATTCTAGCGGGACTGCTTATCTTTGTAGATGTAGTACATAACACCTATTTCGTCTACAAATTGATAATAGGGGAATACCGAGACGGTTACGGGAAGCTAATCAGGGTCCCGGGCCCATCATAAAAGCCATCTGAAAGTTCTTCTGCCTATCTTAAAATAACCATAAAGCTACCTTAAATAAAAATGAGGGCGATGATACATCGCCCTCATTCAAATTCACAACATAGTATATATTTCTGATTCTTATGCTATAAACAAAGGTCCAAACACTAATGCCACTATGGACATTAATTTGAGTAGTATGTTCAGTGCTGGTCCCGATGTGTCCTTAAATGGGTCTCCAACCGTATCACCTACAACCGCGGCTGAGTGCTGATCTGATCCTTTTCCTCCCAAATTACCTGCCTCGATATACTTCTTGGCATTGTCCCAAGCACCGCCTGCATTTGCCATCATTATTGCAAATAAGAACCCGGTGGCAATGGACCCTATAAGAAGCCCACCTAGGGCTCCAGGGCCCAAAATTATGCCAACCACAACTGGAACCACAACGGCTATAAGGCCTGGGAGAACCATTTCTTTCATTGCGCCTTGCGTAGATATATCTACAGCCCTTGCGTAATCTGCATCAGCTGTTCCTTCTAGCAGGCCTTTTATTTCTCTAAATTGTCTCCTAACCTCTTGCACCATAGCATATGCAGCTCTTCCTACAGCCTGCATAGTGAGCGCCGCAAACAAGAAGGGCATAATAGCACCAATTATGAGACCCATCATAACTTTTACATTCATTACATCCAGGGTCTCAAGGCCTACTACCTGAGCATAAGCAGCCATTAGGGCTAGTGCTGTAAGAACAGCGGATCCTATAGCAAATCCTTTTCCTGTAGCTGCAGTTGTATTCCCCAGCGAATCTAAAGCATCAGTTCGCTCTCTAACTTCTGGATCAAGTCCGGCTTGCTCAGCGATCCCGCCAGCATTATCAGCCACTGGGCCATAAGCATCGGTTGCAAGAGTTATACCTAAAGTTGACAACATACCGACTGCAGCAAGGGCAATTCCATACAATTCTGCGAATTCATAAGAAAGCCACATCGCTACTATGATAACTAGACCGGGGATTACTGTGCTAATCATCCCAAGGCCAAGTCCACCGATCATAATTGTTGCAGGGCCAGTCTCCGACTGTTCAGCTAATTTTTTAGTAGGGCTATATTCATATGAAGTATAGTACTCAGAGGCAGTACCTATTAATTGCCCCGCTACCAGACCTATCAACACGACCCAGAAAAGGTTGAAATTAAGATCCAAAAGAACTATCAATCCTCCTGTTCCAATTAAGACAAGGGCACCAGCTGAAAAAATTCCAGTCCTCAAGGCCCATAGGAGGCGACCCATGTCAGCTCCTTCCTTTGTTCTAACTAAAAAAGTACCGATTATTGAAGAAATGATTCCTATAGATGCAACCAAAAGAGGAAACAGCTGTAACTTTAAAGTGTCGGCCCCAAGGAACGATGCACCTACCGCTGCTAATGCAACAGTAGCAATTATTGACCCTACATAGGACTCAAAGAGATCAGCCCCCATACCTGCAACGTCACCAACATTATCTCCGACATTGTCGGCTACAGTAGCTGGGTTACGGGGATCATCCTCGGGTATCCCTTGTTCTACCTTACCTACCAAGTCAGCCCCCACGTCAGCGGCCTTGGTATAAATCCCTCCGCCTACCCTGGCAAACAAGGCTATTGATGATGCTCCAAATCCAAAACCTGCCACTATAGAGTAATCATTGCTAAAAACAACGAGCATTAAAGTCACCCCTAAGAGTGCAAGCCCTACCACCGACATTCCCATGACTGCACCACTGTTAAAGGCTACCCGTAAAGCTGAGTTCAAACCTTGCATTGCTTGTACGGTGGTTCGGGTGTTCGCCCTGACAGCTATGCTCATACCTATAAAGCCAGCCAATCCTGAACCGAAAGCTCCAACTAAATAAGCAATCGCAGTGCCAACAGGTATTGAAGAAGTGCTTTGTTTGTCCATTCTACCGGTGACATCGAGGTCGACAAACACGGCTAGAATAACTGCCATAATGACAACAAATATAGCTAAAAGACGATATTCTCGCGATAGAAATGCCATCGCCCCTTCTTGAATGGCCTTACCGATAAATCGGATCTGGTCACTACCTTCGTCTTTTCCTACAACTGCGTACGCTAGGAAGGCCGCAAAGGCTAAAGAGACTAATGAGGCAACAAGAGCAACAATCTGTATCAGTTCCATTGTATCCTCCTACATCCATGGAAAATTTCTGTGCAAAAACACACAATAAGGTCAAGTTTGCACAAGGTTTAATTTTCTTCTCTGGAAAATCCGCGGTCAATATAGATGAGGCCCATAATATGAGTAATAATCAATATTAACCTTATCTATACCTGTCCCAAATATTTACCAATTGACGCGCGGCCGCTTCCGGGTCTTCAGACATAGTTATGGCGCTCACCATACATACAGAATCAGCACCTGCCTGAATAACATCGGGGAGGTTTTCAATGGTGATACCTCCGATGGCAACAATTGGCAGTCCTGTCTGTGATTTTACCTCTGTAATCATGGAAGGCCCAAGTGGGCTTCTTGCTGACTTACCCATCGTAGAAGTTGCATATATGGCTCCTACAGCAAGGTAGTCAACACCGAATTCTTCAGACTCTGTCGACTCTGACACCCCTCCGTTTGATCTACCGATACATTGAGAAGGTTTTAAAATTCGCCTGGCTTCTTCAACAGGCATATCTGACTGGCCCACATGGAGAAAATCCGCGCCACTTAATCTGGCTATATCGACCGCGTCATTCACTACAAAGGCAGCATTGTATTGATCACAAAGCTCTTTGATTTTGTAACAATTTTCCAAAAACGGAGCTCGATCATTCAATTTATCCCTGTATTGGACTACCTTTACGCCACCCTCTAATGAAGATTTAGTCATGTCATAGACGTCTATATTATTGGTTGCCTCCGGGTCCACTATTATGTAAATGCCATCCATCTTATTTCTTATCGATAGCCTTATCTGTAGGAAAAAATAACTCTCAATTTTGAGGAGAATTTCCTTCGCTTTTTTATTACCACCATCACCTATCCCAATAATAGCTAAAGCAGCCGCACACAGATTCAGAGCTTTTTCAGGCTTTTCAGGTACTGCAGTACTTGATTTTGATAATTTACTCGTCCCGACTATAAAACCTAATTCAGTTTTTAAATCCTTCTCATTATTGGGTATGAAATCTGATATTTCCTGGCATATAGAAACTAAAAGTTCTGGCATATATTATGTTTCCTTTATAGATCTAATCCGTCCGGCATCTTGCCCCCTCGGGCATCATCAATAGATTTCCTAACGCTATCTGGCATATCCACACCATGTTTTGAAAAAGAAGCTTCAACATTCTTCCCTATATTGGATGCGTCAGAATAATAATTATCCGATTCACTCTTATCAAAGGATCCTCCAAATTTAAAGGTTACCCGAGATATTTTTTTACCAACCTCAATCGACCCGCACGAAGGGCAAACTGGGTCTTGGGTGAAATTGAAAGACTTGAAGAACAACTCAAAGTCATCTTTACAATCTTTACATTGATACTCGTATATTGGCATTTTTAACCTGGATAGCGTTTCATACTAGCTACCGGCTCAAAGCTCCCTCTATGAATGTCAGTTGGCCCCCTAGATTTTATAGCAATCATATGGTCTCTTGTCCCGTAGCCTTTATTTTTTTCGAGGGAGTATCCAGGGTATTCCATACTCAAACTAGACATATGAAGATCCCGAGTGACTTTAGCAATGATTGATGCTGCGGCAATTGTCCTTGATATTAAGTCTCCTTTTACAACAGCCTCATATGGAACTGGGCATTCATCCAATTTAACTGCATCAACGAGTAAATAATCTGGCTGAATGATGGATTTTTCCATAGCCCGCATCATCGCCAATTTTGTAGCAACAGCAATACCTAGTTCATCTATTTCAGCAACACTGGCCCAACCAACTTCGGCACATAAGGATTCAGATTTTATTGCCTTTAGGAGGTGCTCTCTTTTCGGAGCAGTGAGTTTTTTACTGTCAGTGACAGAAGAAAGTAGTGAGTCATCAACATACGGAGGAAATATGACAAACCCGGCTGCCACAGGCCCAGCCAGGCACCCTCTCCCAACTTCATCAATACCACCTATCAAACGATAACCTTGGGAAATTAATTTTCGCTCGATTTCAAGCGAGGTCAAAAGTATCGTCACCTCTAAGCTGAATTAGAAAACGGTTATAGTTTCACTGTTGCTGTTAATGGGAGCATTCACCACTAAATCTTCGATGATCCCACCTCCGATCATCTCCTTATCTTGATAAAATACTACGGGTTGGCCGGGAGTTATAGCCCGCTGAGGTTCAACAAATCTTATATCTGCATAACCATCTCGAAGTATCACCAAAGCCGGTTCTTCTTTAGCTTTATATCTAATTCTTGCCTTCACTTCCATCTCGGCATCGACTTCTACTTTTGAGGTAAAACTCAATTTATTTGCTGTGAAATCAGTCTCCATGAGATCTTCATCGGCTCCCAGCACAACTTCATTACTTTCAGAATTTATCTTTATCACGTACCTAGGTTCACCATCGTTAGGATTTATGCCTAGTTTACGCCTCTGGCCCACTGTGAAAAACTGGATCCCTGGATGCTCTCCCAAAATGTTTCCATCAGTATCTATATAATTTCCTGTCTTGGGTTTTACTCTTTCTTTGACGAAGTCACGATAATTGCCACTTGGAATAAAACAAATCTCCTGGCTATCAGGTTTTCCTGCAACCAGTAACCCGGCTTCTTCAGCAAGTTTTCTTATATCCAACTTGGTATATTCACCAACTGGAAACTTCAGACGGCTTAATTCTTGCTGAGTAAGGGTATATAAAACGTACGATTGGTCCTTGCTTCCATCTATACCTTTTAACAGATGAAAATTTCCATCGGCGGCTGCAAGCCTTGCGTAGTGACCTGTTGCTATGTAATCAGCATCAAGAAATAGAGCTCTTCTCAATAAAAAATCGAACTTGATTTTGTCATTACAGGCTAGGCATGGGTGAGGTGTCCGACCTGAATCATATTCACTGACAAAATAGTCCACCACATGTTCTTGAAATTCTTTTTCGAAATTCACGAAGTAGTGGGGAATATCTAGCATTTGGCAGACTCGTCTAGCATCTTCCACATCTTCAACTGAACAACATCGGTTATTTGCCCCATTGGAATTCTCAGAGTCTTCTGTCCAAAGTCTCAATGTCATACCAACGACGTCGTATCCTTGATTCTTCAACAGTAATGCAGCAACGGAAGAATCGACCCCACCACTCATCGCAACAATTACTTTTTCCTTTTTCATACAATTAGGCTAGCACACAAATGGTCAATTGTTATCTATAAAAACATCTTTTAGATAAAGAATATATAATTCTACCCTTATGAAAAACACGGGGGAAAATAGCGGGTCCACATCAGCTGAATTGGAAATTGGTCACGCCTCTGATTTAAATGAAGACAATATACGACCTATTGACCACGGTAGGTCTGCTTCTGATTTAGCAGTCGAATCGGCCGCAAATTTACAGGCTGAAAATATACACTTGCTCGATGTGCGAGGCTTAAGTGATTTCACCGATTATTTTGTGATCCTAACCGCTACATCTTCTCGCCATCTAAGGGCAGTCGCCTCAGATATTGAGTTCTCGCTAAAATCCGAGGGGCATGTCATCCATCACAAAGAGGGAGACCATACCAGCGGCTGGACATTACTGGACTATGGGAATCTTGTTGTCCATCTGTTTGCGCCAGATTATCGAGAATTTTACAATTTAGAAAGTGCGTGGTCAGAAGCCAAAACTTTGAGAATTATTCAATAATCCATTGGTCTATGGCTCTGTCATAGTCCGTTATTTCCGATTCATCAAAGAATATAGATAATTCCCTTTCAGCTGATTGCAATGAGTCTGAACCGTGTATTAAGTTCATCCCTATGGTCAAACCATAATCCCCTCTGATTGTTCCAGGAGCAGCTTCTTTGGGGTTTGTGGACCCCATAAGGTTCCTAGCTACTTCCACAGCGTTTTCTCCCTCGAGTGCCATGGCAACTAGTGGCGAAGACGTTATAAATTTAACTAGGGAGTCAAAAAACGGCTTACCGACATGCTCTCCATAATGTTTGTTTGCTAACTCCTCATTAACATGGACCATTTTAAGTCCGGCAATCCTAAGTCCCTTTCGCTCAAGCCTGCCTATAATTTCTCCCACCAATCCCCTTTGAACACCATCAGGTTTCACCAATATTAATGTCTTTTCCAATAGATTTTCCTCATGACTTATTTTTTACTGAATTATCTGCCGATTCAATTTGAGCACTTCTTACGTAAATAGGCTCAAGTGAAATTGGGTCATCAAATTCCCCAGATTCAAATTTACCATAACCTAATTTCATCAAAACCGATGCAGCCCTAGTGGGAGATACATCTCTTGCATATTTACCACCAATAATATCCGCGTATTGGGATTCCAAGATACCTTTAACACCTTCTCCACAAAAAAATGTGTCGTCGGTTTTATCAAAATCAATTTGGTCATAGTTACGAACGATGATGTCTCTCTGCTCTACATCACCATCAACATATGTAGCGATATATACCCGCTCTCTGCCTGCAGGAACCAGTCCAATTATATTTTGAGATACGCCAAGATAAGGTTCCACTTCAATATCAGTCGTTGAAATTCCAACAATTGGAATCCCGACACCGGCGCTCAAGGATTTGGCAACACTCATCCCAACCCTTAAGGCGCTAAATGCACCCGGACCCTTTGCTACAAATACTCCAGCCAAATCTTTTACCGATATTTGCTGTCTACTTAACACACTCTCTATAGCAGGGGCGAGTTCAACTGAATGGTTTCTCTGAGAATGCCATGTTAACTCCTGAAGCAACTCCCCTTTCTCAGAGATTCCAACCATAGCGTATCGAGTGGAAGTATCTATACATAGTTCCATTATTTTAATTCACCCGGCTTATAGATCTTGTGATTTCCCCACCTATTTTATCCAACCGATCCGACGGCCATTCTATGTCTATTTTTCTTTGATACTCAGAAATAAAGGAAAAATCGACTGTTAAACTTTTATTTGGAAACGATTTATTCGCCTTATCAGCCCATTCCACAATACAAACCCCGTCACCATACAAATATTCGTCAATTTGCATTCTTTCAAGGTTTTCAACACCGTCTAATCTATAAAGATCCATATGGTATATCGGAAATTTCGCTTCATATTCAGTTATCAGTACAAATGTGGGGCTCCTAGCAAAATCATCAGACCCAATACCCTTAATAATCCCTTGAGTCATTTTTGTTTTCCCACTTCCCAAATCTCCACTCAGCAATATCACGTCTCCAGGGACAATGAATGATCCTATAATTTCGCCGATCTTAATAGTATTTGATTCACTTGTGCTGACTATAGTTAAAGTCATAGATTCCTGTCACAAAAGGGTTGATTGAAATACACTACAACTAACGATACCAAATATATGTAGGGAAAACTTAATGAATTTTGAACAAATAAATGAAACTGCCTTGCCAACAGTTATCGGAACTCCTGACAATTATGATCCTACACAGGAATATGGAATGGTGGTGCTGATGCATGGTTTCGGCAGCCATATGGGAGACCTCGCGGGATTGGCACCGCTAATCAATGAAACCGATTATATTTACGTCTGTCCAAACGCCCCAATCGAGATGACCATTGGGTTCGGCCAGCAGGGCTATGCATGGTTTCCAGCCGGCGGACAAACAGAACCTGATGACATTGACAAAGCAGTTTCCCAACTTCAAAAATCTGTCGATTTTACTATAGATAAATATAGACCAACCCAATCCAATATCTATATTGGTGGATTCTCTCAAGGCGGAATGATGACGATGCATGCAGGCCTCACTCGGCCAGATATTTATAAAGGTGCCATCATATTGAGCTCCCGACTCACCCAGGAGGACCTCTTCACTGACAGGATCGTTGATTTGGACAAAATTCCCATATTTATGTCGCATGGGACAAACGACCTTGTCATATCTATTGAAGATGGGCGTGACACAAAGGAGTTATTGGATGAATACGGGTATCAAATAGAATATCGGGAATACCCCATGGCACATGAAATCAGAGAGGAGACCATATCTCACTTAAAAGATTGGCTCAGCAAAAACTAGATACAGTAATTTGGACTTGATAGGGAGTATGTATGAAAGCGGCCTTTTATAACGGAAACGGTAAAATGCAAATAAAAGAGCATCCTGATCCAACTCCTGAAAGCGGGGATGCAATTATTCAGGTACGGGCTACTGGAATATGTGGCTCAGACTTACTTATGAACAATGACAAGGAGGAGGCAGATGAACTCCCTACTGGCCATGAGGTCACCGGTCAAATAGTGGAAGTAGGATCCGAAGTTGATAGGAACCTTATCGGACAAAGAGTAGCTATAGAGACTATCGGGCAGGGAAGGGCCTGTTCGACATGTTGGTATTGCCGAATGGGGCAATATCGACAATGTCAGAACATGGCAGTCGTAGAAGGAGGTGGATTTGCGGAATTCATCCGAAGGAAAGCAATAGGTTGTTATCAAATTGGAGAATCTATGACATGGGAGGAAGGAGCACTAGTGGAACCTCTGGCTGTATCCATACATGGGATCAGACGGGGACTTATGAATGGGGCGGAAACTGTGGCCATTCTTGGTTCTGGCACTATAGGTTTAACTGCTGTTGTTGCGGCAAGACAACTCGGTGCCGGAAAAATTTTCGTTACTGCTCGTCATAAACAGCAGGCTAACATGGCTTTAGCCCTAGGGGCAGATTATGCATGTGATCCGTCTAACGGAGATTTCGAGAGGTTGATACTGGAAAACACAGAAGGAAGGGGGGCTGATCTTACGGTAGAGACCGTTGGAGGAAAGAGTAACGCCACCTTGACACAATCGGTGAAATCCACTCGAATGCAAGGCAGAATAGTGATATTAGGTGGATTTAGAACACCTTTAGAATTTGACTGGCTTCAGCCTCTTCTAAAGGAACAATCTTTTATATTCTCATCGTGCTACGGAGTATTAAACGGGTACCACGATTACGAGATGGCAATTGAACTACTTTCCCAAAAAGAAAATAAACTGAGCGAAATTGTCACCCATAAATTCTCACTCAAAGATATTCAGAAGGGATTTGAATGCGCCTATGACAAAACTACCGGTTCGATCAAAGTTCAAATACACCAAGAATAATCTCCAGAAATAATCGAATGTGTTTTAGAAAGCCCTAGGTGCCGAAAGAATATAATTAGCTATACCTTGTATAACTTCCCAGTCTTGGCTAGTTGGAGCGAATCTTTTGTCTGAAGTCAATGTCCACCCTTGGAATCCCTCTGACTGACTTTTAATTTCCAGATTACCGATCTTTTTTGACAATTCCTTGGTTTCGGTGTCTTGAGATAGTGTGTTTATAAGACCGCTAACACCGTCATCACCCTTCCAATTGACGTCAACTACCTTGCCGAATAAAGGAAAAGCTTTCTTTCTAACCGTCTTTATTGAAATTTTTTGGCCAGTAGTGCCATCGCCATCAAATGGAATCCCCATCACAACCCACCATTTTGGTGGACTATCTTTGCTCCGGTCTCTCTTTAAAATGCTTATCCATTTTATTGGTCCATCTGTAATGTCTATAACCCCCAATGACCTTTGATACCAAGAATTTTCCACCTTTTCTTCCGGCCGTTCACGCTCACTCATTTGTGCCTTGACACCGGCTAAATTGGTAAGATTCCAAGTTAATTCATCTCTAGATTTATCTCTAAAATTTTCTTTCATCCCCATAGATTTTTTCTCCTTCAGAGATGTAGACACTGTGGCTTCTGCAACTGTTTCCCGCCGCATTAAATCACAGTAAAAACCATCCAAAATAGCTAGATATCTAGTCGCTTTGCAGTGATTCGGCCCTCAAGAAATCGAAGTCACACCCTTTATCTGCCTGTAAGATATGCTGGGCATGAAGCCATTTATAACCGCGTTTAAAGTCGGGCGCCCCATTTTTATGAACATTCAGCCTTTCAGCCAACTCTTCATCCGTTACCAGTAAATTTAGTTTCCTGTTAGGAACATCTATCTCAATCATGTCACCATCTCTAATAGCAGATAGAGGTCCACCACCCGCTGATTCTGGGGTAACATGGACCACTACAGTACCAAATGCGGTACCACTCATCCTTGCATCACTTAACCTGACCATATCTCTTACGCCTGTTGCCAAAATCTTCTTTGGAATAGGAAGAAACCCCCATTCAGGAATACCTGGCCCCCCGATGGGACCACTATTTTTCATAACCAAAATATCATCAGGTGATACTTCAAGATCTGGATCATCTATACGGTTCCCTAAGTCATCATGATCTTCAAATACTATTGCTTTCCCTGTGTGGACCATTAGGCCTGGAGATGCCGCAGTCGGTTTTATCACCGCACCGGTGGGTGCTATATTCCCATAAAGTACTGCCAATCCTCCTTCTGGGTCGAGCGGGTTGCTCATCGGTCTAATAATATCTTCATTATGAACAAGGTGGCCCGCAATATTCTCACCTAAAGTTCGACCTGTTACTGTAATGTTCCCTAGGTCCAAAATGCTCTCAATTCTCCCCATTAAGGCGGGTACTCCACCCGCATAATAAAAATCTTCCATCAAATATTGTCCCGAAGGCTTCAAGTTGAGCAAAAATGGGGTTGTTTTAGATAATTCGTCGAATCTCTCTAAGGAAAGATCTATACCTACCCGACCAGCTATAGCAGTCAAGTGCACTATAGCGTTTGTTGAACCGCCGATAGCATGCAAGCACTTGATTGCATTATCAAACGCCTTCTCATCCATTATTCTCGAAGGTATTAGACCTGAATTCACATTCTTCACTATTTGCCTTCCAGCTTCTTCTGCATGTTGTTTCCGGCGAGAATCGACGGCTGGTATTGCAGCGTTTCCAGGCAATGACATACCTAAAGCTTCTCCCATTGTTCCCATGGTAGAAGCCGTCCCCATCGTCATACAATGTCCGTTGCTCCTAACTATGCAACTTTGTAATTCAGCCCAATCATCTTCATCAATGGTGCCAGCCCTAAGTTCAACTTCATAGCGTCTGCAGTCTGTACATGATCCTAGCTCTTCGCCTTTCCAATTACCTTTGAGTTGAGGTCCACCTGTGACCAATATAGCTGGTATATCAGCACTAGCAGCCCCCATTAGAAGAGCTGGGGTGGTTTTGTCACATCCGCCTAATAGAACCACACCATCCAAAGGATTGGCTGTTATTGATTCTTCAACATCCATACTTAATAGATTTCTGTAAAGCATGGTTGTCGGTTTCATGTTGTATTCACCGAGTGACATAACAGGGAATTCCATAGGGAATCCTCCGGCCTGCCAGACGCCAATTTTCACGGATTGTGCCAAGTCTCTTAAATGAGAATTGCAGTGGGTAAGTTCACTCCACGTGTTACAAATTCCTATTATTGGCTTCCCTTCATATGAAGATTCACTAAACCCTTCCGCTTTAAAACCTGCCCTCCTCAACCATCCATATAGCTCTGGCGTATCGAACCATTCTCGACTTCTGTTAGGGGGTAGGTCAGTACTCATTCGACTTCCTTATCAGTATTGTTTGAAACCTCTTCATCGGGTTCAATTTGACTCTCCTCAAAGCTTTTCTGTATGAGACCTACTATCGACTGTTTCAATTGGTTTTGAGATGGAGGAGACACGTAAAAGACCTGTATATCCGACGGAAACTGGACTCGATGGTCTTCTGATATAAATAATGCAGCGACTCCGTCTTCTTCAAGAGTCTCATCAATCTGTTTGCCTATATATTCATACCTATCACTCATTGCTGTTTGATAGTTTTCTGATGCCAGGTCAGATACCTTTTGACTTACTAGGCCCATCGAGAGACATCTTTGCCAGTCAGATAATTCAAACAGTAAGTCTTGATCTTCAGTTTGTTCTAAGTGTCCTGAAGAGTCCGTAATCTCTTTAATTAAAGAGGCCGACCTGGGCGCAATTTGAGATAGTAACTGCTCTCCGGCCTTGCCTTCGTCATGAATTAATTCATGGAACACGTGTCTAATGGTGCCCAAAGATTTCTCCAGGTTTTGTAGCTGGGCTTTGACTTGATCCCAGTGTGTGTCTGCGAGTTCGGAAATCTGTTCTTCTAATTGAGGTGGCACGGTCACTAAAGGCACCAAAAACAATTTCCTTTTTCTATCAAATTGCTGGGGATCCGCTTTTCCTGTAGGACCTAATGTCGCCATTTAATTTCTCTCCAATCTTACCGCGCAAACTTTGTATTCAGGTATTCTGGAATCTGGGTCCAGAGCGGCATTAGTTAGGAAATTAACCGCATGTTCTTGTAGTTTCACAAATGGAACAAAAATCTCACCAGATCTCATCTTGTCAGAATAAGACACTCTTCCTTCAATGGTTCCTCTTCTAGATTTGACAGTGATCCATTCACCGTCCTCAACTTGGTACTTTTCCCCGTCCTCCGGGCTTATTGATATGAGCAGTTCGGAGGCTCGGGCCAGTAGCCCTTCAGCCCTCTTTGTGATCGTGCCGCCATGCCAGTGGTAAAGTATTCTCCCCGTATTTAATATCAAAGGGAACCTGTCTGTAGGTAACTCATCTGAAGCGGGACCTTGATCGAACCCAACAAATTTTGCTCTAGCACCTCTAGGAAAATCCTGCTCATAAAGAAATCTCGTACCTGGATGGTCTAAATCAGGACAAGGCCATTGAATGCCGCCTCCTTCCAACCTGTCATAGTTTATACCTGCAAGCATAGGAGTTAATAAGGACATTTCATCCCAAATTGCAGAGGCGTCTCTATATTCGAACTGATCTCCTAGACCCAAACTTTTTTTAGCTGATATCCGTCGAGCTAAATCACAAATTATCTCCCAATCTGCCCTCGAGGAGCCAACTGGTTTTATAGTCTCTCTGACCCTTTGAACTCTTCTTTCACTATTTGTGAACGTTCCGTCTTTTTCTGCAAAGGAACATGCCGGCAAAACAACATCTGCTATTTGCGCTGTTTCATGAAGGAAAATGTCCTGAACAATTAATAATTCGAGTTTTTTAAAGGACTCCTCGGCATGATTCAGATCAGGTTCGCTTAGAAGTGGATTTTCACCAGTGATATACATGGCCTTAATACGTCCGTTATCAATTTCACGAACCATGTCAGTTACTACCAACCCTGCTTTATCAGGGAGGGGATTACCGCCCCATGCGGTGGAAAACTTTTCTACAGAATCAGCATTTATTGTCTGATAGCCTGGGAATGCATTCGGTAAACATCCTGCATCGCCACACCCTTGGACGTTGTTCTGGCCACGAAGGGGAGAAATGCCAGAACCTGGTTTCCCAAGCTGCCCGGTAGCAAACGCCAAATTCAATAGGCCGTGAGCGTTCGCAGTACCCATCGTATGTTGTGTGATTCCCATACCCCATATAAGACATGAGCCACTGAATGGAGGAGTGGCATACATGTTAGCGGCATCAATAATATCTGCCGCAGCAACTCCTGTTATAGCTTCCACATATTCCGGCGTGTATTTGTTAACAATATCTGACCAATCATCAAATCCTTCAGTTCGAGTTTTTATGAAATCTTCGTCTGCTAGCCCGTTTTCCAAAATCACATTGGCCATACCGTTTAGCAAAGCAACATCTGTTCCTGGTCTTGGCCTGAGCCAAATATCTGCATAATCGCACATGTCTATTCTTCGTGGATTTATGACGATGAGTTTCGCGCCACGCTCTACTACAGCCCTTCGCATTCTGGAGGCGGCAACAGGATGATTAGAATTAGCATCTGACCCTATAATTACAAGGCACCCGGCCTCTTCATAATCAATGTACGAATTGCTAGTCGCCCCACTTCCAAGAGAAGTCAACATGGCCTCCACTGATGGTGAGTGGCAAAGCCTTGTACAGTGATCAATATGGTTACTTTGCATGACTAGACGTGAGAATTTTTGTTGTATGTAGCCATCCTCATTGGTTGCCTTTGCAGAACATAATGTGGCAAAACTATCACCTTCATAAGCCGCCAATTTGTCAGCTATAAAATCCAAAGCCTCATCCCAAGTCACACGCTGCAACGACCCATTTTTCCGAACCAAAGGCTCAGTCAGACGATCTTCATGATGAACAAATGTGTATCCAAATCTTCCTTTTACACATAGCATCCCCAAACTTGAATCATTTTCTGGATCATCCAGCATTTCGACGATGGTGTCATCCGATGTTACTTGTGCCTTTATTCCGCAACCAACCCCACAGTAAGGGCATGTGGTAGTAACTGTTCTTTCGATAACTGCCGGTTCCTCTTTGGTGGAAATAGCACCTGTTGGACATACTGATAAACATTGCCCACAGGTGGTACAGATAGATTCCAGCAATGGCTTGTCCATGAAGGTCCCGATTCTAGTCTGGTTGGATGTTCCCAAAACATCTATAGCCCCAATAAACTGATGGCCTGTTTGGCATGCCTGGGCACACCTACCACAAAGGATGCAAGAGTCCATTGCTATATTAAATATTGGGTTGCTAGCATCTGTTTCCTCTCGAGACCGAGATTTCCACACCTGACCATTTATTGAATTGGATTCCATCACTCTAGACAATTCTCTGTAATCGTCTTTATCTGAATCGACCATACCAGCAGTCAATTCCAGAACACTCTTTCTTATCAAATCCAGCTTGTTACCGGTCGTCGAAATCTTCATACCCTGCAAGATAGGGGTCGAACACGACGCTGGATAACCACGAACTCCCTCAATCTCCACTAAACAGGTTCGGCAAGCACCGATAGGTTTCATATCAGGATCTTTACATAACTGAGAAATCGCCGTCCCGGAAATGTTGATAGAATCAAGGACAGAACTATGTTCTGGCACCTGAATTTCTTTGCCATTTATAAAAACTTCCATTAAATTCCTCCTCTTTGGGATCCCGGCGATACTTCCTGAAAATAGGAGCCATAGCTCAGCACTGGATTGCCAGCGGCTTGGCCTAATCCACAGAGAGAGGCAGCATTTATAACTTCAGCCAGCTGGCCAATTCCATCCCAATTAATTGGGTCATCACCAGAATCATTTGCCATCAACTCGAGTAAACGGCTAGTGCCCTCTCGGCAAGGTGTGCATTTTCCGCATGATTCCTTCGCATTGTATTCAGAAAGCTTCCTGACCACATCCAGCACATTAGTATCTTGAGATAGGCCTATCACACCCCCTGCGCCCAACATCACTGATTTGCCATCTATAAAACCTGGGCCAATTGATAAGTTGAGGGATTCAGAAGAGGGTATAACCCCACTTGAAGGCCCACCTACGGCAATGGCTGATAGCGCATTTATACTAGCTATACCCCCAAATTTAACCATCAACTCAGCAAGGTTTGAACCCATTGGTAACTCTGCAACACCGGGAGTGCTCACCGATCCGCTGATACTCATGATTTTCGTTCCTGGAGTATCCAAATCTCCTATTTTTTTAAACTCGTCAGGTCCATTAAGCACAATCCAAGGTAGATTACACAAAGTTTCAACATTGTTAATGATTGTAGGCTGTTGGTTTAAACCAGATTCGGTCGGAAACGGTGGTCTCAAACGTGGTTCCCGTCTTTTACCCTCTATAGTATTGAGTAGGGTGGATTCCTCACCACAGACATATCCACCAGCACCTTTTAAAATTTCTATATCAATGGTGAACCTACTGCCCATTATATTTGGCCCCAAGAAACCCTTTGAACGACATATTTCCAATGCGTTTAGCATCCTCTGATAAGACAGGTGAGCCTCGGCATTCACATACAACCTAATGGAAGTAGCTTCAGTAGAATATGCTGCAATCAAGGCCCCTTCTATAAGACGAAATGGAACGCTTTCCATGACGTGCCGATCTTTAAATACTCCGGGCTCGCCCTCTTCTGCATTGATTACTAAATGTCTTTCTTTGGAGACAGTGGATATTGCGGAGCGCCATTTAATCGAAACTGGAAAATATGCCCCACCTCTACCTCTGAGACCGGATTCTTCCACCATATCCACCGTTTGTTCAGGCGGTTGGGAAAGAACCTTGGCAAGAGCAGAAAAACCCTTATTAGTTATATATCCATAGATGTCACAGGCACTTATATTACCTGCATGCTCCAAAACTATTCTTGTCTGGGAATTGATGTAATTACTGACATTTGAATCGCCCGTACTCGTCACTCTAACCCCTTCTAGATATTCACTCACGTCTTTTTCAGAATGAATCTTGGGACCGGCAAAGCAGGCCCCATCGCAACCTGCGTAATCAACGGCAATTGAGGCAGGCAATCTTTCTTCTAAGGTCCTGTAAATTTCTTGGGCTCCAACAGCTATGCTACATTGGGCAACTTGAACCAGTATTTCGGCTGGATTCTTTACAGCTCTATTGGCTACGGAGGTTATAAAATCTTGAGAATTCATTTTAATTTTCTGTCAGCCTCAGTAAAACATCACCGGGAACCTGTCTCCCAAACCACCTGTGATTCACTGATACCGCGGGTGCAACCGAACACAAAAATGCACAATCCGTCTTCTGCACTTTCAAATCAGAGTTAGTTTTGTTAGATAAAAATTCCAGTATCTGAGTTGCTCCATTTTCACGACAAGCTACACCATCACATACCGACACTGTTTTTTGCGCAGGGGGGGAGAGCAACAATTCTGTGTACGTAGTTGCAGTGCCATATACTTCGCTAGCAGGGACACCTAAATGCCATCCTAATACTTCTAGTCCCCAATCAGGCAGATAAGCAAATTTTTCCTGAAGAAAGTGCAAAGCAGGAAGGAGATACGATCTATCCCGTGGAAACTTATCTATTAATTCCCTGCGTAAATCGTTTCTTCTTTTTCTTTCCTCATTATTTGAAGACATATTGCTGCGGTTCAGCATTCTATACCCAAACTTTTCAATTTCGATTCCGGTATAAGGCCATCGCTTGTCCATTCCCTAGCATCATAGTAGGACTTAATCATAATACCCAAATCAGATTCACTAAGTGACTGTCTGTTCTCATCATCTGATAGAGGTTCAGTAAATATCCTTTTGGGTAAGTTATCCTGATCCTTAACCCATCCTTCTCGGATGTTAAACTGCTTTTTCAGATTATTTATTCTTTCACCGCACCGGGCAAGCTGATTTGGGTCCATATCCCACCCTGTTACGTTATTGAGTATTTCAGAAGATTCAACATAAAATTCATCAAATACCTTTCGAACGAATTTACACCAAATTAGGGAATCCATAACCGCACTATAATCTTCTCCTTCTACAACCATCCGGCCTTTTGAAGATTTACCACCATTGGAGCTTGATGCAAAATCATACTCATAGGCAGAAGATCGATTGTGGCACGCACCTCTGGTACTTACAGCCAAAGCTAGGGCCATCGTATGCAATGATCTAGGCTCATATCCAGGCATTTCAAGACCTTTGACATGCATGGCAAAATCTTCTGTCCCAAAGCCAATTTCTTTACTTGCCCTAGCACTACCTTCTGCCAATATATCCCCGATACCTGATCGTTCAGATATAGCATTCAACAATTTGGTAAGAAGGTCTTCGTCATTTTCATATATAGGCAGGAGTTCCAACCACCTTTTAGGAATCAACCCTTTTTGCATAGCCTCCATAAACCAAGCACATGTGGATCCTGCACTGATGGTATCCATTCCCATTTCATCACAAAATTTGCTGCTTTTAAGTATCGTCTCTCTGTCAGATATACCGACAAGAGGTCCCAAGGCAAATAGTGATTGATATTCCAATCGCACTTTTGCTGAACCACCGTTTGGTATGGTCACCAATTTTTCACAACCTATTGTGCAATTAGCGCAATGCGAAGTGGAAACTTTTTCCTCATTATGAATTGCCTCACCAGATATGCTCTGAAAGTCTTTATTTGATTGGTTCCTGAAATTCCCAATGGGAAGAACTTTCAATCGCTCGAACACCGATAGGTTAGCCATCGTCCCTAAGGTCCTGTATTTTTCAGTAGCCTCCCCCAAGCTTTTTATGGCTAGCTGCCTTCTGGTTTCGGAAAGGCTCAATTCATTAAAATAATTCAATTTCTTGTATCCCTTAAAGGATATGGCTTTTATTTTCTTGGATCCCATCACGGCCCCGTTTCCGGTCCGGCCTGCCTGTCGTCCTCCATCATTACTTATGCTGGCAAACCTCACCATATTTTCTCCCGCCGGGCCTATGCAAGCGGTACCATAACCTGGGCCTAAAGTTTCTATTAGATGGCCCTCTGTTGTGGAAGTGGTATTCCCTATGAGATGTGAAGCGTCGTTGAATTGGATACCAGATTCATCAACCTTCAGAGACAACCATTGGTTGGATGAACCAAGAATTATAACGGCATCCGCTCCTATCCCTTTAATAGATAAGGCCAGTGAACTTGAAGATAAAGAATCCCCTATGAAGCCTGTTTGTGGTGATTTGGAAACCACTGCGAACTTCGAGGTTGTGGTGAGACGACTCCCCACAAGAGGACTCGCACAAAAAATTAATGGGTTCTCCGGAGAAAACGGGTCCGTCCTAGGAGGGCAATAATTAAAAAGAAGATAGGCTCCTAAACCGCTGCCACCAATAAAATCTTTGAGAACCTCTTCTTGAAGGTCTTCCCACCTCCAGGATTTTGAGGAGACGTCTATTATTAAAATTTTATTGTGATAACCGAACACCTTACCCTCCTGCTTGACTAGGAAGTATCAATAGCGAATCACCATCACGTAATTTCAGCTTCTGAGGACCCTGAAATCCAACCCCATTCAAATTGAAAACGTAACTTGACAAAAGTTTCTTGCCACCAAGGTCCAAAACTTTACCGTCAAGAGATGGGAAAAGTAGTGCTAATTCCTTAATAACATCAGCAGCACCAACTTTAGATTCGGCAAACTTCAACTGAATAAATTTCTGGCCAGCAATTATCCTACTGTTTCCGTACAACTCAACCGTCAAACTAATCGCCATTGAAATATTTTTCCATCCGCAATGCGGTCTCAAGATCATCAGGTGTATTTACATTAAAAAAACTATCTCCAGAACCTTCAATATTCAGGAATTCATCCTCTGTTATCTCACACACGGTGATTTTCGAAAAATATCCGTCCATTTTCAAAAGTCCAGCCTCCAATCTCGCCTCAATATGCTTAAGGCACGATTTATTGTATAAAGCATGCGTAGTTTGCAATCTCCCTTCAAATTTAGGGATGACAACATCAGGAGAATGATTCGAGATTTTGGTCATCATAAATTTTATCAAGGTAGCTGATAAAAACGGCATGTCACAAGCTGTTAAAAATGACCAGGGAGTAGGGGATTGACTCAAACCTGAAAATAACCCCCCAAGAGAACCTGTTTCGCTATAGGAATCTACCACATACCGAATTTCTTTTTCTATGTTAAGTTCTTTGATTCGGTTCAATCTATCCACCACCACCGTCTGAGATGTAGTAACTCCTGCTAAGGTTTGTATGACCCTATCGATGATACGTTCACTACCGATACGTTCTACGGCCTTATCACGTCCTAAGCGCCTACTCCTACCGCCGGCTAATAATATCCCGGTTAATTCAATAGCTTCCATTTACCTTAACCTACCTCCTCGGCAACATTTCCCATTAGTGAAACGTCGTAACCTCCAAGGGAGGCAATCTGGTTTCGTAAATCACTACTCAAAAGGTGCTCTAATAATATATCCACGGTCTTAACCGAACCTATAAATTTAGACGGAACTACTATCTGGAATCTCTCATTCTCCAAAGGTATGAATTCCAGATCACTGGCCACCGCCGCTGCCATAATTCCCACCCCGGCATCAACAAACCCGGAAGACACCGCCGCCGCTACATTCCAGTGAGTATATTCCTCGTTTTCGTAACCAATGATTTTGGCCGGGTCCAAATCTGACTGCTTTAACAAATAGTCAAAAAGAAGGCGGGTTCCAGATCCTCTTTGCCTATTTATAAATTTTGTACCCTTTACAATCAAATCTTTGACATCTGTTATTTCTTTTGGATTCCCTTTCTGGACCATCAAACCTTGAGTACGACCGACAAAGTCATAGATCCGGACCTTATCGTTGGGCATGTGCCGTTTTACTGCAGAAAAATTATATTCACCTGTTTCCTCATCCAGTAGGTGGCTACCTGCCATATGAGCGTAGCCTTTGGATAGTGCCAACAACCCACCTACACTTCCTACACTAGAGGAAATTAATCTGACACCGTTTTCTGCGAAGGTTAATTCGCTTGCCAGTATATCCAAGGCAATATCATGACTTCCCGATATAAGTAGAGTTTTATCTATCTCAGAGCGTTGCCTATTTAAAATTACTGAAACTGTAGAGCCTTCCTCAAGACCCTCAGAATTAGCAGGTATTCTTATTACCCCGTCAGATTTGGATATAGAAAGAGTCATAGCGGCCCCACGGGTGGTTGGATTAGCTATATAGTGTCCATTTACGGGTGCCACTAGCACCCTCAAAAATTCTTCTTCTCCCAAAGGTGAAGCTACCTTTTTTCCCATAACGGATTTTATCTGGTCTGGAATAATTTCATTGGAGTTCAAAAAGTCATAGATGATTGGCTTTAAAAATAGTTCCGCTGTAGTGAGGGCTGAAGAGGGATACCCGGGCATGCCGATTACTGGTTTCCCAGATACGGAACCCAATATGACTGGATGGCCAGGCCTAATAGCTACACCGTGTACAACCACCTCACCTAATTTGGATATAACGGAGGATGTAAAATCCTCTGAACCCGCTGATGAGCCCGCAATAACTACTAAAACGTCACAGTCAGCTATAGAGTTAAGCAACGCCTGTTCGAGCAAAATAGGATCGTCAGATACAGGGTTCTGTACTGACGCTTTGCCCCCCCAACCTTCCACCAGCGCTGATAGGAAAACGGAATTAAATTCGATTATTTGGCCCGGGCCTGGAGTTTCCCCGATTTTTACCAATTCAGTACCAGTTGGGATAAAGCAAACCTTAGGTGGAATATTAACTTGGATATCTGACACGCCTGCCGCCCCAAGACAAGCCAAGTCTAAAGATCTAATTATGGCACCCTGTTGTAATAACAACTCAGGTGCAGCAATATCTTCGGCTATCTTTCTAACATGCTGATATGGGGCTACAGGATTCCGAATAAGAATTTCAGTAGCAGAATATTTCTCTAGATCCTCAATCATAACCACAGAATCGAACCCTTCAGGTACAGGATCTCCAGTATCGACCCATCTAAAATCGGATCCCTCCATTAGTTTAATTGGCCTGGTTTCCGTTGCTCCTAACGAAGATTCGTATCTTATGGCGACTCCATCCATAGCAGATGTGGTCACATTAGGCGAAGATATCTTGGCAAAAACAGGCTGAGTGGAAACTCTTCCAACAGAATCTTTGATGGAGATTATTTCGGTATCTCTTTTCAAAATGGGACCGATATCCAATAAATGCTCTTGGTATTTATCATGGGCAATCTGAAGTGGAATATCTTTCAGGAAATAATTTCTTTCAAAACCGGCTTGTGGCGACATTGTTAGCCTTTATAATTAATCTAAATAAACCTCTAACAGTGCACCTTTATACACACCTGAAGATTCAGAGTCGATTTCAACGTATCCATCAGAATCCAATATAGTGGAAATTAGATTGGATTTTCCATGCACGGGTACAGCGAAAGTTTCACCATTTTTATTTTTTAACTGAACCCTGACATAATCTGTCCGGCCACTAGTTGAAGATAGATTAGAATTCAGAATTGCCTCAACAGTTTTGAAGCTGCGAACTATTTTTTTACCAGATATTAGCCTTAACAAAGGGTCTACAACCGCCTTGAATATAGTAATTGCAGACACAGGGTTACCGGGCAGACCGATTACAGGCTTTCCGGCCGAAAACCCTAAAATTGTAGGTTTACCTGGTTTTACAGATAAGCCATGTATCAATACTCCAGGGGAGCCCATTTTATTAATCACTTGTGCTGTGAGATCTCTAGAACTTATTGAACTACCCGATGTAAAAACAATCATGTCAGAGAGTTCCATTGCCTTTTTACCAACTTCCAATAACTCATCAAATTCATCTGGAACCCTAGGAAAAAAGGTAGGTGAGGCCCCAAGCCCTTCAATAAGAGCCCCAATTGTGTAAAGGTTAATATCCCGTATCATGCCTTTCGCTAACTTTTCTTTGGGTGGAACTAATTCATCCCCTGAAGATATGACTGCTACTTTCGGCGTGCGATAGGCTTGGATAGAGGTTATCCCTAAAGACATTAACGATCCCAATTCCGCATGACCAATTGTTTTTCCAGATTCGAGTATCGACTCACCAATATGGAAATCTTCCCCAGCCATAATAACGTTCTCTCCCGCCGCTACGGGTCTATAAACTTCCAGAAGGCCGGTAGGTGTTATTTTTGTGTGTTCCACCATCACCACTGCGTCAGCATTATTCGCCAACATCCCCCCTGTATAGGCGATGGCAGCCTCACCAGGGGACAAGGGTAAAACTGCCTCGCTGCCCATAGGTATTTCTCCCACTAATTCAAGATACGCGGGAAGTGAGTCAGATGCTCCATAAGTATCAGAAGCTCTTACTGAATAGCCATCCATAGAAGATCTGTTAAAGGATGGGGAATTTTCCTCACTAATAACTCGTTTTGCAAGTGTTCTACCAATAGCATCTTCAGTGTCCACTGTCTCAAATCCAACAGGAGATACCTTTTCAGACATCAGTCGTATCGCCTCTGGAGGTGAAATCACGTTGAAGAAATCAGCCATCAAAACCTCGTCTAACCAGGCTATTAAACCATGGCCAACCCAGATTAAATTCTAAAGTCCCAGAATATTACCAGAGGGATCCACATCTAGTGACCTAGGTTCTCCAGGCAATCCTGGCATTGTCATGATACTTCCAGCTATGGGGTATATGAATCCTGCACCAACAGATGCTCTGGCATCAGACACCCTAAAGTCATAGTCAGAAGGAAGGCCTTTCAATGATCGGTTGTGTGAAAGCGACAAGTGTGTTTTTGCCATACATATTGGAAAGCCACCCCATCCATTTTCTTCAAATTGTCTTAAGGCTCGTCTAGCCACGGGAGTATAATTGACCCCAGTTGCGTTATAAACTTTGGTAGCTAAAGATGAAATTTTGTCTTCTAAGGAATCAGACAATTCATACATATATGAAATTGCATTCGGAGAGTCGTCGGCGGCTTTAATAACAGCATCAGCAAGGTCAAGGCCGCCCTCTCCTCCGTCTTCATAAACTTTCGATACAACAGCATGCTCTGCACCAGCTTCTATAGAAAGGGATTTGACGAGTTCTGTCTCTTCAGAGCCATCCGTGGGAAAACTATTTACCGCTACAACTACGGGTAGATTAAAGCTCTTAATGATTCCAATTAGATGTTTAAGATTAGACATGCCTTTAACCAGAGCTTCTTTGTTAGCCGCATCCAAACTACGAAGTGGAACTCCGCCATGTGATTTAAGGGCCCTTACAGATGCCACAATGACTGCGGCGGCAGGTTCAAGATCATTTAACCGTGCCTTTATATGCATGAATTTCTCAAATCCCAAATCAGCTCCAAAACCTGCTTCGGTTAAGACATAATCAGCATAACCAAGTGCTAATTGGTCTGATACTACCGAACAACATCCATGAGCTATATTCCCAAACGGACCAGTATGAACGAAAACCGGCTGCCCTTCGGATGTTTGTACTATGTTCGGTTGGATAGCATACCGCAGCAACGACATCATGGACCCAACAGCCTTTATCTCTGCCGCTTGTACCGGGGTGCCGTCGTCTTTATATCCAACGACTATTTTGCTCAATCTTTCCCTGAGATCTTCCAAACTTGATGACAAGGCTAAAATTGCCATCACCTCAGAGGCTGTGACAATGTCAAATCCTGTCTCACGGAGAGGAGCATTTGCTTTCCCACCGAGACCTGTCAGCACGCTTCTAAGAGACCTCTCTTCCACGTCTGTGACTCTTCTAATAGTGACACCTTGCGGTGAGAATCCTTTAATTTTATTTCTTTGGGCGACGTTATCAGTCAAAGCAACCAGTAAATTGTGAGCCGACCCTACGGCATGTGCGTCACCAGTGAAATGGATATTCACTTCATCTTCTGGCTCAACTTTGGAAGCACCACCACCTGTTCCTCCTCCCTTTATTCCAAATATAGGTCCCAGAGAGGGCTCTCGCAATGTAGCAACAACATTTTTTTTCATCTTACCCATCGCTTGCGCTAAACCAACGACGGTGGTGGTTTTTCCTTCTCCAGCCGGAGTGGGGGTAATACCAGTAACCACCACCAGCTTCCCTTTTCGTTCTTTCTTAATTGCAGACAGAGACAATTTTGCCTTATAGGAACCATAAGGAACTAAGTCATCCCGCAAGATTCCTAAGTCACTAGCAATATTTTCTATTAACTTCATAGCCCATCCCTGAGAAATCTATTAACACTTTCCACAATTGGTAAGGATATCATCGAATATCACATTTTATCGTTTATTGGTACCGTCTAATCTCCGGGTATTTAAAAGTTATCCACACCGTGAAAAGTATTAATAGAACCGATAACACTGCAATTGAGCCCTGCCCACCTAACCAATCTGCCATAAGCCCTGCTGGCAGTACTCCCAAAGGCATTAAGCCCCAATTCAGCATATATATACTCATCACTCGCCCACGGTATTCTTCCTCAGCCTCCTCCATTATCAGGGCCATGTTAATGGACCGACGACCTGCATCGCCTAGGCCTAAAGGAAGCATTATTAATGCAGCAAATAAATACAAAGGTACCGCGGCAATCAAGAGCAGACTAAATCCTGAAAAATACGAACTGATAAGTAGCACTTTCCCACGCAACCTGTTGCCAAGGGAGGCTATATAAATAGATCCCATTAGGGCCCCGAGCCCCATAACAGAAACCAGTAGCCCCATTGAATCTGCTTTCAACCCATATATATCTACTATGAAAATTGGCATTATAAATCTAAAGGGTTGAGCTAAAATAGTCGTAGATAAAGCAATTGCGAGAAGTATCAAAATGAAGGAATTGTTACGGACATATTTTAATCCCTGAAGCATATCGCTAATTAGAACCGAAGGGCGATTGGAATCGGATGCTGACCCATTCTTTGGGGCCACACTGTATCCTTTGTTTTTTATCAGCATAGTGAATATGATCGAAGAGAAATTGAGAACTGTTATCAACAAGTAAACTTTGCCAGGACCAATGAATTCGTAAAGTAAACCGGCAGCGGTAGGTGCGGCTAAAGTGCTGACACTCATCGCGGCAGCATTGAGGGCCACAGCGTTTGACACCAAATTCTGTCCTACCATCTGCGGTATCAGCGCCTGACGGGCCGGCATCATAAAGGCGAACACTCCGCCTTGGACAATCGATGCTATAAGCAGATGAACCCAAGTGACGGCCTCACTTAAAATTAAGACTGCCACTACAAGTGACACACACCCTGCCAACAGTTGTCCGCTTTGAATTATCCTTTTCTTGTTAAGCCTGTCGGCAATAACTCCGCCAAACAAAGCCAAAGTCAGCATAGGAATTGCTGATCCCGCATTGACTATTCCAAGAATAGTCCCTGAACTCTCAAGTTCATACACGAAATAACTCCGAACAAGCATCTGCATATTCATACCGAACATGAGAGTCAGCATTCCTACCCATAAAAAGAAAAAATCGCGATTCTTTAAAGACTCGTAAGTACCTGAAAAGCTCACTGTTGAACTTGCAACAAAGAAAATCTAATTAACAAAAATTGAACCAATCCTGATCTCTAAAATTTCTCCAAGACCCTAGTTAAAGGGGGTCCGAACCACGGTAGACTCTCATTCAAAAGAAAGGTCACCGCAGGTGTTCAGTTCGGACCCGTTTGAACTCATTTATGGTACAAATATTTGAGTAACCACAACATATCCCCCTACCACTATCGATTCTAACACTATCGTTATCCCTGCAATCAGACTATTTCCCCCTGCAGTAACCAATCCCTTCCCTTAATCAACATCCTTATTCCAGTTTTTAAATGCATCTACTCCAGAAATTGCCGCTGCAGATAACAGGGCATAGTCAGGGCCATAGCTCAGAAATTTGACTCCTTGATTTAGTCTTTTGCATACATCATCTGGTTCAGACGCACCCGCCCCTGCGACCACATCAAACTTAGCCGAAGCTTCAATCATTTTTTCCAATATCTGGTCGATTTTCTCATGAGGCAACAAAAGAGGGTCCAGTCCGAGGGATAAACACATATCCCATGGGCCAAGAAATAACACATCAATCCCAGGAACTGCAGCTATCTCTTGAAGGTTACCAACAGCCTCTACAGTTTCGATTATTAACACCACAAGAGTGTTATCGTTTGCATTTTTCAAATAATCTTGATTGTCAAAGGTATATTTAGATGCTCTCAACGGTCCCCAACTTCTCTTTCCGTCCGGTGGAAACCTTGTGGCGGAAACAATTTCAGCAGCCTCCTGTGCAGTTTTTACCGCAGGAACAACGATCCCCGATGCACCTAAATCTAAGGCTTTCTGTATGTAAACCTGTTGCGAGGAAGGTATCCTGACAATCGGCAAGGCATTGGTGTTTCCTATTGCCATTAACATGTGTTCAATTTCGGCCGATTCTATTCCATTATGTTCTGATTCCACTACTACGAAGTCAAACCCTGCATTGCCCATCAATTCAGCTACGTTAGGACTTTGAAGACCAATAAAAGGTCCAATCGAAGGTTTCCCAGACAATAAGTTACTTCTAACGTGATTTCTTATCATATCCATACACCTTATTAGCTACGTATATCAGGTTTATTGAGTTTTGTCCCAAAAATCCAGTTGAATACGGGATTATAATGTTTCCTACACATTTAAATAAATAGCATAACAATTAGTAACCTTGATTAGGTTAACGACAAAAAATGAGTAATTCATTCGGCAAAGCATTCAGAATAACAACCTGGGGAGAATCGCACGGCGATGCTGTGGGGGTGGTAATTGATGGATGTCCGCCAGGCCTACCTATAAGTTTGGAGGATATTCAAAAGGAGCTCGACCGACGAAGACCGGGGCAAAGTGAAATATCCACTCAACGGAAAGAAGGTGATAAAGCTGAGATCTTATCGGGAGTATTTGAAGGATTATCTTTAGGAACCCCAATATCAATTGCAGTGTGGAATACTGACGCGAAGGGCAAAGATTACGAGCATATGAAAAGCATTTACCGACCTTCGCATGCTGATTATACCTATCAAGCCAAGTACGGAATCAGGAATTGGAAAGGTGGCGGGAGAGCCTCTGCCAGAGAAACTATAGGGCGAGTTGCTGCGGGAGCGATAGCAAAGAAGTTTTTATTTGCGGAATATGGCACTGAAATTGTTGCCTTCGTCAAGAGAATAAGTGACATAGAGTCAAACATTGGACACGAAGAGATAACCTTAGAGGGAATTGAAAGTAACATGGCGAGATGCCCTGACCAAGATGCTGCGGTCGCAATGATAGAAGCAGTCAAAACGGCTAGGAAGAACGGTGATTCATTGGGGGGGATTGTGGAAGCTTTCGCGACAAATGTGCCGGTTGGAATTGGAGAACCTGTGTTCGACAAATTAGACGCCGACCTAGCGAAAGCGATGCTATCTTTACCTGCATGTAAAGGGTTTGAGGTCGGATCCGGTTTTGGCGGAACCTACTCAACAGGCTCCCAACACAATGATCCTTTCTACATGTCGAAAGGTACAGTTCGAACCAAAACTAACAACTCTGGTGGCATTCAAGGTGGAATTAGTAACGGGGAATCCATCATTTTGAGAGCCGCATTCAAGCCAACGGCGACGATTATGAGTTCTCAAGATACCGTGGATATTTTTGGTAATGATGTCGAGTTGCAGGGTAGAGGGCGCCACGATCCATGCGTATTACCAAGGGCAGTACCAATCGTGGAATCTATGTTCGCCCTAGTATTATGTGATCACGTTATTCGCCATAGGGGGCAAACAGGAAAATAAGGGGAGGGAGTTTTAATCTCCCTCGCCTTTAAAAAGTATTTTTAGACCACGGGTGATGTGCCACCGTCAACGTTAACCGCAGTTCCAGTGATGTAGCTTGCCTTAGCTGAAGCTAAGAAGCAGATCAAATCTCCAGCCTCGTGAGCCTCACCAATGCGACCCATCGGAACATTCTTTCCAACTATTTTCCAATGATCTTCCAACGTATAGCTAGAATCTTTTGCATTAGCTGATTCCCATCTTGCGCGGTGCTGGCCAGATTTCAATACTCCCACGCAGACAGTATTTACTCTGATATTGTCTTTTGCCAATTCTCCTGCCCACGATTTTGTGAGTGAAATACCTGCTGCTCTAGACAATGAGGTAGGTTGCCCACCAGGATTAGGAGCCTTCCCTCCGGGGGTTGTCGTATTTACAATTGCCCCAGCCCCAGATTTTTTCAAATGGGGCAGGGCAGCCCGTGCACAATAAACAGCCCCATAAACTTTTATACCGAAATCGACTTTTAGGTCTTCATCAGTCATTTTTTCCAGGGTTGTAGCAGAAGAGGTTCCTGCGTTATTAACCAAAATGTCTAGCTGCCCAAATTCTCCTACTACCTTGTCCACCATCGCTTTAACGTCAGATTCAACCGACACATCTGCTGCAACACCGATAACATCCCCACCGGAGGTATTTTTGATTTCTGAAACTGCCGCATTCAATTTTTCTTGAGTTCGGCCGACAATAGCAACTTTAGCTCCTTCTGCAGCCATGGATATAGCAGCGGCTTTTCCAATTCCGTCACTACCCCCAGTAACGATTGCGACTTTTCCTTTTAACCCTAGATCCATACCTTTTCTCCTTGTTTTTTATTTTTTTGTATAAGTCTCGTCCAAAAGATCAGTAACGTACATTACTTCCACGCCCAATCCAGCCTCTCTAATCCCATTCTGTAATTGCATGAAGCAACCCGGGTTTGCTGTTGCAATTGTGTCAGCTTTGGACGCAATAATATTTTTCATTTTATTGGCCAAAATTCCCTTTGCCATTTCAGGCTCAGTGATCATATATGTTCCACCCGCCCCACAACAAATATTGGCTTCTTCCAATTCACAAAAATCTACTCCTTCGATAGATTTTAGTAAATCCCTAGGTGCATCTCTTACTTTTTGTACGTTTGCAAGATGGCACGAGTCTTGATAGGTAACCACCCGAGGAACAACAGATTCACCAAGCTGTAATTCAGTCCCATTTAGGTATTCATTTATGTCGACAACCCTTTTACTAAAGTTAGTAGCCTTTGAACTATATTCTGGGTCGTCAGCCAGCAGAGGACCGTATTCCTTCATCCTGGCCCCACATCCTGCCGAAGCCACCACGATAACTCCGTCTGGATTTCCGTTAGAAAAAGCTTCTATATTTTCTCTAGCTAGGTCCTTGGTTTTTTCTACGTCCCCAACGTGAGAATTGATTGCTCCACAACAAACTTGGGACGAAGGAACTTCAACATCTTTCCCGGCTTTATTCAAAACTCTGACTGCTGCCCGCATTTGATTACCCTGAGTGAGTGGCATGACGCAACCTGTAAGCATTTGAATCTTCTCAGCATCTGCCATACCAGATTGATACAGATGGCCGTCGGCCCGAAAAAATTCCCCGTTTAAAGTCGGTGTCATCATTTCCAGATTCTCTAATCTTCTTGAGATTAATTTCAATATTTTTGTCTTCCTCACCAATTTTTGGAATCCGCTTTTGATGTAAAAATCCATCATTGAAACTAAAACCGAAAGGTTTTTCTGATTCGGTAATAAATACCTCAGGGCGATCTCATAGACCAGGCGCGGAAGCAATCCAATTCTCCGATAATCCCTCACGTGGTCCATGGTGGCTTCAATTAAATTCCCGTATGGAACTCCTGAAGGACATACATCCTCACAGGCCCGACACTGAACGCATAAGTCCCAATGCCTCATCACTTGATTAGAAATTTCTAATCTCCCTTCATTAACTGCCTTCATCAAAGCAATCCTTCCCCTTGGTGATTCCGTCTCCAACCCAGTAGACAAATAAGTTGGGCAGGCCTGTAAGCAGAATCCACAATGGACACATTTGTACAATTCTGACTCATCAAGCCACGTAGGTTTTGGAACTGTTCCGACTTCAGGCATATCTAGTTAAATATCTTCTTTATCTGTTAAGTACCGGCCTCTATTTAATTTCTTACCTGGGTCATATGTATCTCTTAGAGATCGCATAATCCCAAGAGAGCCTTCATTTACCTTGCCCCACATATTAAACCCATTTTTAAAATCTGCTGGCAATGTTTCATAATTAATGTGTGATTGATTTTGCCGAGCTATGTCATGAATTCGCTCTATCATCTGAGTTGACCTAACTTCGCTTTCCGCAGGAACCTTATCAATATGAAATTCCATAGTCCCAAACCCAGGTTGAATACAAATAGCCAAAGTCAATCCAATTTCTTCAACATAATTATCAATATCTCGCAATAAGCCACGTAATCTTGTTGGGGTTGAAAACACCCTTCCAGTAATACTAGAAATTGCTCCGTATCCTTTAAAATCTCTGACTTTTTCCCATAACCGATCAGATGCATTTTGCTCCAGAAAGTCTGTCTGGGAATCCTGATATTGACCAACCATTTTGTTTAAAATATTTAATTGGCGATCAAATGCCATTTGCCTCCCACCAATTCTGATGACCATCAAATATTGGCACTGGGGAGCATCAATCTGTAACATTTTAATCAAATTTTCATTCATTCCAGTTAAAGCCAACGGCATCACATAACTATCGAAAATTTCTTCTGAAAAGTTTTGCAGCCCATGTTCTGATTCAAACCCCACCAAAAATGAACCTTGCCTGCGGGGTAGGGGAGTCAATTTAAACGATATTTCCGATATTACCCCTAATGTCCCATAGCCCCCAACATGTAATCTTGCCATATCGTATCCCGATACGTTTTTGACCACTGGACCACCACTTTTGGTTACTGTCCCTGATGGTAAAACGACCTGCATGCCAATTACCATGTCACGCATATGAGCTAACTGCCATCGCAAGTATCCTGGTGCATTGGATGCTAAAGTACCTCCGATTGTGGCCTTTCCCGGAAAAGCAGCATCAACTGCCAAAAATTGTTCTTGTTCCCTCAGTTGATTTTGCAAGCTATGTAAAGTAATACCAGATTGGACTATGCAGGTAAGATCAGCAGAATTATGGGCCACCAAATGGTTCATATTGGAAAGGTCCAAAGCATAATCATAGGTTGGCATTTTCGCACCTATTTGAAGTCTGGTTGCCCCACCAATAGGAACTACGACCCTGCCTGGTTCAGTGATGTCAGACAAAACTGAAGAAAGTTCATTTGTATCTTCTGGATAAATCAGTCCTTGGTTGGGCTGAATGCCATCTATTAGATGTTTTTCTTCCATTTTCTATTGGATACCTGCTATCTATATATAGGCGCCTGGGCCTACCCTCGCAATTGCCCTAGCTTGAGAAATATCCCCACAGCCCGCCCCAGTGGGAAAAACCTTGCCCGGGTTAAGCAGATCTTCAGTTTCGAAGGCCAATCTTAAAAGGGACATAGTTGCCATGTCTTCTTCACTAAACATCAAAGGCATTTGATCCTGTTTCTCCAGACCAATTCCATGTTCGCCAGACAAAACCCCTCCCGAGTCCACACAAATCCTCAGAATTTCCGCTCCTATAGCTAGTATGTTTTCAACATCCCCAGGTTTCCTTTCGTCAAACAATATAGACGGGTGGAGGTTCCCATCGCCTGCATGTAACAAATTAGCTATTGGGTACCCGCTTCTTTCCGATATTTCATTTATTTTCTTTAAAACCTCGACTAATTTTGTCCTTGGTATAGTCCCGTCAACCAAATAATAATTTGGTGCCAACCTACCAAGGGCTCCTAATACACCTTTCCGTCCTGACCATAATTTTTCTCTTTCGAGGGAATCCGTTGCCACCCTAATTTCCAGAGGGCTGAATTCACGGCATATAGCTTCTATTTCTTCTGATTCCTCTTCAACAGATTCCAACAGACCGTCCAACTCAACTAAAAGGACTGCCCCGGCCCCTTCAGGGTATCCCGCTCCTACCGCACCCTCAGCTGCCTTGATACAAAAATGATCCATCATTTCCAAGGCAGCTGGTACCATCCCAGCACCAATTATTCCGGTAACAGCTGCGCTGGCATCCTCAATCGTTTCGAAAGACATCAACATGGTCTTCACATGCTCAGGCAATCTCAACAATCGAACAGATATTTTCGTCACGATTGCCAAGGTACCTTCTGACCCTATAGTTATTCCTCGAAGGTCATAGCCGATCCCATCTCTCTCATTTTCTCCGAACCAGGTTATAGTTCCGTCTGCTAATACAACTTCCATACCTAAAACATGATTTGTTGTAACACCATACGCTAAACAGTGTGGGCCGCCGGAATTCTCTGCAATATTTCCTCCGATTGTGCATGCACGTTGACTAGATGGGTCAGGAGCATAATAAAGGCCCTCAGAAGCCACATGAGTGGATAGGTCTAGGTTTACGACACCCGGCTCCACAATTGCATATCGATCGCTTCTATTGACCTCTAAAATCTGATTCATTCTCGCCATGGATAAAACAATCCCACCATGTTCTGCTATAGCTCCCCCACTAAGGCCAGTCCCTGCTCCTCTGGCCACAACAGGAATCGAATTTGACCTGGCCAGCTTTAACACTTGGGATATCTTCTTCGCAGTATCCGGCAAAACTACTACTACTGGATTACCGCGGTCAATCGACCCATCGTATTCATAAACTAAAAGGTCTGCCTGATCATCCAGAACATAGTCATCACCGACTATCTTTCTTAATTCAGGTATCAAATCCTTTATTTTCAGGGACTGTGATTGGCCCATTTATTCACTTTCTTTCCGTTAAACTATGATAATTCCTAATTAATCCAAAAATAGGGTATCGTAAACATACTCTAATATGAAAATTTAACCAAAGAAATTTAAGTGCAAATAAAATGAAAGCACCAGAAATGAAAGCTGCCATGTTAGCGAAGACTCCCATGGTGGGAGTGTCAATGATGTTTAGCTCTCCCCAATTAGTTGAAATGATTGCAGCACTCGGGTTCGACTGGGTGCTTCTTGACTGTGAACATGGGTCCATAGACCTATCCAATCTTGAAGTGATGGCCATAGCTGCGAAGGCTGCAGGAATAACAGCCATTGCAAGGCCTCCATCCAACTCCCCCATTGATATTATGAGAGTAATGGACAGGGGAGTCGATGGAGTGCAAGTCCCTCATATTAAATGCCAAGAGGAAGCGAAAGCCGCTGTTGAATCTGTAAAATTCCACCCATTGGGGAATAGGGGGCTGGCAATGGGCACCCGGCCATCAAATTACGGCATAGGAGTGGAGTTGGGCCAATATTCTAAAACCTCAAACCTTGATTCCATCGTTGTGCTACAAATAGAAGATCGAGAGGCCATAGAAAATCTAGACGAGATTTTATCCGTTGCAGATGTCGATGTCTTTTTCGTAGGTCCATCAGACCTGTCGCAATCTCTAGGTCATCCAGGCAAAGCAAATGAACCGCCTGTAAGCACCGCGATAAAAGAAATTTTCAAATCTATAGCAGATGCCGGATTGGTATCCGGGACAGCCTCTTCTGAAAAGCAAATGGGAAAAGCAAAAAAAGAGGGTTGCTGTTACCTTTATACTCACTTAAACAACGTTTTAAAACTAGGGGCAGAATATTATCTGTAATTCCTAGTGAGGAGAAAATGAGTCGCGAAAGTTTTTTAAATAGAGTTAAAGAAGCTTTGTCATCCGGTTCCAATGGTGAAACTGATCTCAGCAAAAAGCTGCTAATTGATGACAATATCGATGATTTGATTGAACGAACCGAAGCCATTCGCTATCAATCTCGCACCGACTGGATGGAACTATTTGACACACTTAAGATTTCTTCACAAAACGCAGGCTGGAAAGTACACAGATGTGATAGTTATGACGATGCATCTGACTACATAGCGTCATTAGCGTTTGAAAGAAATTTAACCCATATTGTCATTTCAGATCAAGAATCCACAGGAAGATTAAATCTGGGGAAAGGTAACTTACCGCCTAAAAGTGAAATAACTGTCGTGAAACCTAACGATCAAAACCCTTCTTTTAATAGGCTGCAGGCTGTAAATGCTGACATTGGTGTTACAGGGGTTGACTATGCCATAGCAGAAACTGGTACATGTGTCGTCTCGGCAAGTAATGAAGTAGGTAGGCTGGTAAGCCTGGCTCCTCCAATGTACGTAGCTGTTGTTGGCAAAGGGCAAGTACTACCTTCGTTAGACGAGTTATTTACTCTCCAAAGAAAAGATTTTGTTGATGGCAACTCGAGTTCCTACACTAGCTTGATTTCAGGGCCCAGTAGGTCTGCGGATATCGAATATACCTTGGTTACAGGAGTTCACGGACCGGGAGAAGTTCATTTACTTCTCGTAGAAGAAGACTGATTTAAACTAAATCCATGCCAACCGATATGAACCGAAGACTTTCTTCCACAGAATCAGATATCAATTCGAAAGCCCTCTCTGATGCCTCCTCAAGAGTAATTGGCCCATTCACTATAGAGGTAGCAGCACGAATACCATGCTCATGAACTATCTTGAAATTACTCCCAAGCAATCCTGCAATCGCAATAGTCGGAATATTATGCTCTGAAGCTATCCGAGCGACTCCTATTGGAGCTTTGTTATAAACAGTTTGGAAATCCATACCACCCTCTCCTGTTATTACAAGGTCAACTGAGGAGAGTTTATCTCTTAAATTAACAGTGTCTAACACTATATCCACGCCAGCCTTTAACTCCGCACCCATAAACGCCATCATCCCAGCTCCTAGGCCACCAGCAGCACCAGCACCTGAAATTTCTGCAACATCTTTCTTTAAGTCCTTTTTCACCACTGTGGCGAAATTGGAAAGGGCATCATCCAAACTCCGAACCATCTTTGGTGTTGCACCTTTTTGTGGTCCATATACAGCCGATGCCCCTTCTAGCCCAGTTAATGGGTTACTTACATCGCATGCCACCAAAAATTTGGATTTTTTTATGCGACTATCCATATTGGAAATATCCACTGTTTGCAAATTCGCTAAAGCGGCTCCACCAAAATTAATAGCATTCCCGTAGCCATCCAACAAATTTGCTCCAAGCGCCTGAGCCATCCCTGCCCCTGCATCGTTTGTCGCGCTTCCTCCTATTCCTACTATGAACTTACGAAAACCCTCATCCAAAGCCTCAGATATCGCCTGTCCCAACCCATATGTTGACGCATTCAAAGGATCTCTCTCAGCTAGGCTAAGTAATGCAAGCCCTGAAGTTCGGGCCATTTCTATGACTGCAGTAACTCCATCACCCATCGCACCCCATTGGGCCTGAATTGTTTCGCCGATTGGATTCTGAACGCTACAGGTCCTAACTTCACCCCCAGATACTTCAACCAAAGTCTCCAAGGTTCCATCACCTCCGTCAGCTACGGGACAAAGTACCACCTCAGCTTGAGGAAACACTCTCAGTATGCCAGTCTTACCCGCCTCAGCCGCTGATAAGGCAGATATACTCCCTTTAAATTCTTGAGGTGCCACTAATATCTTCATATCTTCACTAATCTAATCTTTAACTAATATTTCTCTCAATACAGACTGCATTTACGTTTACAGGTAATATTGATATATTTCTATTGTTCGTGAAATGCTATCGGACTGATTTGAATTTTAAATGAATACTGCTCTGAAGCCAAAGGTATCATAATGCCAAGAAAAAAGAATGAGGGGCCGACCCGTCAATTATTTGCCAAAATAAGTGAGGATATATACTTGCTTGCTAAAGCTAAGTCTGCTCAATCTCGAATGTCTATGAGGGAGATACTAGAGGAATCTTTAGAGCTGTACCTAGGTAAGAACCCTTCTGATCGTTCTGAGCCTATGGAGAACCAGACAAAAGTGCAAGAGTCAATATGGCAAGACGAATACCTAAACCGGCAAGCAGACAGACCTATAGGTTCTCCAATTGAGTTATCTGAAGAAGAAGCAAAAGAGATTGCGAGGAAGGCGTTCCTATAATGTCTAAATATACTGCTGTAATAGATTCCTCGGTCTTAGTAGGGTACAAATCAGGTCATATAGGCTGTCAAAATCTATTGTACAAGGCTATTGACGGCGAAATAGAGATCATTATTTCTCCATTGTCAGTTTCTAAAATATGGAAGTCTCAAGATTTTGACCGAAAATCTGAAATCGGATACCTGGGTCTACTCGAATTCATGACAATGTCTCCACTAGACTTAGAGACAGCCACAAAAACCGGTCACACATTAAGGGAGAATTCTACTGATCCCAATATAGATTTGGAGGTAGCAAACCTTGTATCTATTTGCAATATTTCAGGACATTCTCTGATAACCACCAAGCCTGAATTATACGATGATTTATTTGATGGTGTAATCGGCTGTGAAGAGGCTATAAACAAGTTAAACTAAACAAATAATAACAGCTAAATGGAAGTTTTTATCTTTTCAGCCAATTTATTAGTTATTCCAACAATCTCGGACAACTCCTCTACCTCAGCTGACCTTATATTCTTTATAGAACCAAACTTTTTAAGCAAGGCCCTACGTTTTTGAGGGCCGATACCCTCGATGGAATCCAGTGTAGATTTAAGGGTGCTTTTAGAGCGTTTCGCCCTATGGTATGTAATGGCAAATCTATGTGCCTCATCTCTAGCTCTTTGCACTAGAAAGAGTGCAGGGGAATTTCTAGGTAAAAGGATTGGTTCCAACATGTAGGGAACAAACAATTCTTCGTTTTCTTTGGCTAAACTAGCCAATGGTATATCTGTCACCCCAAGTTCTAAGAATACCTGCAGGGCAACCCCAAGGTGGCCTTTACCGCCATCTATTAAAACCAAATCCGGGTCACTGGTCCAAGATGAGGATGATGAATTTTTATCAACCAACCTTTTGAAACGCCTGGTCAACATCTCCTTCATCATAGAGTAATCGTCCACCCCTTTTACGTTTCTTATTTGGAATCTCCTATACTCTGATGTCTTAGGTCTGGCCTTTTCAAATACCACCATACTGCCAACAGCATTGGTACCTTGTATGTTGGAAATGTCATAGCACTCAATTCGTCTAGGCAACCTAGGTAAATTCAAAGCCTCTTGGAGTTCTTCAATGGCTGTGTCATCTAGGTTCAATTTCACAAATTTCTTTACCTTGTGTTGATCCAATGCCTCTCTGGCATTATTGGAAACCATTTCCACCAATCGCCTTTTCTCTCCCCTGACAGGCCGATAAAGCCGAACCGAAGACCCTCTTTTTGCAGATAGAAATGCTTCTATATGGGAACCTTCCTCACCCACAGGAATTTGGATTAGCACAGTTGGAGGTATGTATGGTGCGACCTCATAGAACTGCTGAAGAAATGCATTTTGTACACCTTGAATGTCATCATACTGTCCAACTTCCATGAGATACGAATCGCGGCCAATTAATTTTCCCTGGCGAATAAAAAATATCTCGATCCAGGCGTCGTCTGACCATTGGGAACAAGCTATAACATCCAAACTCTCTGGTCTCAAAGTGAGAACTTTTTGACCCTCATGAACCTTTTCGATGGACTTTAGCTGGTCCCTTATAACAGCGGCTTTTTCAAATTCCAAATTTTCAGCCGACTGACCCATCTTGTCTTTTAGGGACCTGACAATCTGGTTTGTACTACCTTCTAGAAAAAGAACCACCTGATCAATAATATCTTTGTATTGGTTTTTATCAGCCGCACCGATACACGGCCCTATACACCTGTTTATGTGGAAATCTAGGCATGCCCTGTCATCTGTCCCAGTGATGGTCTTAGTACAAGATCTATAGGGAAATAGCTTCTTTAAAAGAGACAATGTTTTCCTCACGCTTCCGGCACTGGCATAGGGGCCAAAGTATTGGGCGTTGTCTTTCTGGATATTTCTCGTAATGTAAACTTGGGGGAAATTTTCCGAATTATCTATTTTGATAAATGGATAGGACTTGTCATCTTTTAATCTAGAATTAAATTGAGGCTGATATTCCTTGATCAAGTTACATTCAAGAATCAATGCTTCCTGTTCAGATTCTGTAACAATAAATTCAAAATCTTCAATCTTTGAAACCAGTACCCTTGTCTTGAGGTCCTCATGGTGAGTTGGAACAAAATAGGATCTAAGGCGATTTCTAAGATTGCTGGCCTTTCCAACATACAGGATGACGTTATTTTCATCCCGCATCAAATAAACCCCAGGACCGGTGGGTACATGAGCTAGTCTTTCGGTGAATCTATCTAACCCCATAAATTAGCCAGCTTGAACGTACTTTGAGTGTATCTCTACGCCGTTATAGATGAAAAAGATAACGCAACCAGCAATATAACTATAACGGCCGCGGCTACAGATATCCGCTTGATTTCACTCCCTAGGTATTCATATCTCAACACATTTGTACCTACTTGAGCCGGTCTGCCGGTATTTTGACGTATTGGTTTCGTTTCGGAGGTAGAAACTATTAGTTCAATTTCAATATCTGAATCAACTTGAGCGGAAGAGGAGGAATTTTGCGTCACTCTTGAATCAACTACCTGACTCTTCGAAGATTTTCGCCTTTTGTTTCTTAGCTGCGCTTGTCTGGATGCCCTTTGCTTTCCTTTACTTGGCATTTTGAAACTCCTCCGATTCTATAAATTTAATTTGCTGACAACCTGCTTATGCTCTTGGATGAGCATTATCATACTGATCTCTAACAAACTCGAGCGCCAGATGTGTGTAAATCTGCGTTGTTGAAATACTAGCATGCCCGAGCAATTCTTGTACGTGTCTTATAGACGCTCCACCTTCCAGGAGGTGAGTAGCGAAGCTATGCCTGAGGGTATGAGGGGTCATGGAATTTTCTAACCCTATCAATTTTGAATATTTCTTCACAATACCCCAGAAGCCTTGTCTAGTGAGTCTGTTGCCTCTTCTATTCAAAAATAACGCCTTAGATTGTTGTTGATTGAAAATTACCCGACCTCTTCGAACATAAATATCTATACTATCCAAGGCAATCCTATGAACAGGTACTATCCTCTCTTTCGAGCCTTTACCCATACATCTCACCGACCCTACAGTGAAATCTACGTCCTCAACATCTAGGCCTACTATTTCGCTAACCCTTAACCCACTGGCATAAGCTATCTGAAGCATAGCAGCATCTCGCATTGCATCTGGGGCGGAAGACACATCTAAGGGAAGTTGTAATAGCTTCTTGACGTCTGATAATTTCAAAACTTTAGGTAGGTGCTGAGATCTCTTTGGAGTTGGAATTAGGTCAGTAGGGTCATGGTCAATAATCCCTTCCGAATGTAAATAAGAAACAAATGATCTGACGGAAGCTAATTTCCTACTCCTAGTTGTAGAAAGATATCCTTTATATGATAAGTACTTTACGTAGTTGTCTATGTGCCTGGCAGCAATCTCATTAACATGGGTCAAATTAACATGCTCATTAAACTGATTTAGATCGCTTCTGTAAGACACCAAGGTGTTGTTAGAACAAGCCCTCTCAACGACCAGATATTCTAGAAAATCCTCAATTAATGAGGTAATGGTATTTAATTCCGCTATCATTAACTAATCCAAACTTACCAACCGAAAATCATTTACGTTAAATCTTACCTTGACATACCTTCTGGGCAGGATAAGAATTAATCCTAATTATTGAGGAGTTCTAAATTTCATTGAAGCAACATGATTGAAATAGTAACAGGACCATTTTTATTTGAGTCTTCTTCATTCCTGCTTAGTTGGCATGGGGTGTTCAGCTTCATAGCTGTGGCTACAGCTGTGTTTCTCGTAGGGAGATGGGCTTCACTGAGAAATATAAACCCGGATGACGTGTATTCAATAGCCGTGTGGGGAATTATTTGCGGAATAATTGGAGCAAGGCTAGTGCATGTGATTGACAACCTCCAAACTGGTCCGAATTATTTAGATAATCCCCTTCAAATCTTTGCTATATGGTCAGGGGGCATAGGGGTTTGGGGTGGTATTTTAGGGGGAGCTATTGGAGGTATAACCTACGGCCTTGTAAAAAAGATGCCTGTAATGCAGATAGCCGACTTAACCGCACCGGCAATGTTAATGGCCCAGTCCATCGGTCGCCTAGGAGACATAGTCAATGGGGAGCATTGTGCAAAAGCTACCGACTATTTCTTTGGATTCATATGGACTCACGCACAAAGTGCAGCTGTATATTGTGCCAACACAGGCCTGAATGCCTCAGTACAGCCCGTGGTCGCGTTTGAAATAATCTGGAATCTCACCAGTCTAATGTTGATTTGGAATTTAAAAGATCGGATCAAACCTGCTGGTATGTTATTTTGTCTTTACCTAGCACTTTACTCGGTAGGAAGATTCCTAATTACTTTTTTGAGAGAGGACAGAATATGGGGAATGGGGTTACAGGAAGCTCATTTCATAGCCATAGCTGTACTTGCCGCCATGATACCCCTTCTGGTGTTTAAAGCCAGATTCGGAAATGCAGATCAAATTAGAAATGAAATGATAGAGGCTGTACCTCAACCCAGTAGGGCAGAAAGAAGGCGAACTCAAAATAGCGATTAAGCCGGTCTGAAATCCGATACTATAAATTGCAGATTGTACTTGCCGTTCCAGTAATTCATCTCCGGTTTATATGCTACGTCTACCAACCCCTTACATTGGTCAATCCGGTCACCTTGCCTGAAGGCAATACTGTCGTATATCCGACCCTGGTGTTCCATCGTTAGTTTTAGATGGTTTTTAGAAGCCCCGACTCTCTTTGCATCTACTACATTCATGCTGGAAGTCATGAAGATCGGTTCTTTGTTCTGCTCCCCGTATGGTTCTAACGCATTTAGAAAACTTAATGAATCACTATTAATCCATGAGGGAGATATTTCGGCCTCAATAGTTAACTCAGGCTCTACATCCAAACCAGACAATAATTCATCCGCGACTGAAGACATCGCCTTCCGAAAATCTCTGAGTTTATCTTTTTTTATCGTGAATCCAGCGGCCATAGGGTGGCCTCCATATCGCTCGAAACTATCACTGCATAAATCTAAAGCCTCGATCATATTGAATTCCGGTATGCTTCGAGCACTAGCCCGAAACATTTCACCGTCTCCGGAGGCGACTATCGCCGGGCGATGATATTCTTCTGCTAATCTCCCAGCAATTAATCCTAAAATACCCGGTATCCAACTGGATTTACCAGCAAATATGATGGCAGGGACCCCATCTTTAAAATCACCTTTGATTTGCTTTTCGGCCTCCTGCATTGCCTTTTCCGTGAGAATCTGCCGCTTTTTATTCATTTCGTTTAATTCTTCGGCTATCCGATCGGCCTCAGACTTGTCGGATGAAAGTAATAACATCAAACTCAGCTTGGCATGATCTAACCTCCCCGCCACATTAATCCTAGGAATGATGCCAAATGACATGTCCTGAGTGGACAAATTTTTTTTTGAAGCATTGGATACCTTTATCAATGCATCAAGACTAACGAACTCTGATTTTCTTAAAACATCCATACCTTTACTGACCAGATAACGATTCTCATCCCGCATAAGGCCAACATCTGAAATAGTTCCCAAGGTGACATAGACATATAATTCATCAGGTAATTCGATTTTTTTTCTCAGGTACAGAGCTTGCATTACTTTAAATGCGGTACCAACACCTGTGAGGTATTTGAAGGGGTAGGATGAATTTGGAAGAGAAGGGTTCACTATCCCGATAGCGTGAGGCATCCCATCAAGAGCTGTATGATGATCTGTCACTATCGTCTCAATACCCATATCCAAGGCGGTTTGAATCTCGTCAATAGATGTGACCCCGCAATCAACAGTTATCAATAGGGTCACACCCTGAGAAGAAAAAAATTCTAGTGACTGAGGGCTAATCCCGTGACCTTCATCAACCCTATGCGGAACGTATGGGAAAACCTTTAAACCTAAATTTTCCAGACCACGTGTTAAGAGCGCAGTCCCTGAGATACCATCTGTGTCAAAATCTCCAAATACTCCTACAGTCTCGTTTGAGTCTACAGCTTGTATCAACCTATCCACAGAATTAGACATATCAGGCAAGAGAAAAGGATCGTGAACGGAAGAGAGTGTAGGTGAAAGAAATTCGTCTAAATCATCCTCTGTATATATCCCTCTATGGACCAACAGGGTTGATTCCACCCCCCCTAGACCTAATTCAGCGATTTCTGAATCGGTGGCTTTTGGTAAAACTATCCATTTCTCATATTTCAATGTCGATAAACCTTACAAAATCAACTTGGGTTTTGAAAGATTAAAGACGCATTATGCCCGCCAAAACCAAAAGAGTTACTCATTGCAGTCGTAATGGTAGTCTGCCTTGGACTATCAGGCGTGTAATCTAGGTCACAATCCGGATCGCTATTTCTTAGATTTATAGTTGGTGGTGCTATCTGGTTTTTAACCGCCATAACTGTAATAGCCGCTTCTAAGGCTCCACTGGCCCCCAATAGGTGACCTGTCATAGATTTGGTGGAACTTATAGGCATATCGTATGCATGCTCCCCAAAGACTGACTTCATCGCCATTGTCTCAAATTTATCGTTTAGAGGTGTGGAAGTACCATGGGCATTGATATAGTCAATATTTTCTGGACTAATACCAGCCTTACTGAGAGCCATATTCATGGCTCTCGCCCCACCCTCTCCTTCCGGACCAGGTTGGGTTATATGGTAAGCATCTGCAGTAGAACCATATCCGATCATTTCCGCTATTGGCTCTGCACCGCGAGAGTCCATGGAGGTTTGGCTTTCTAGTACAAGCACGCCGGCGCCCTCACCAAGAACAAATCCATCCCGAGTGGCATCAAAAGGCCTTGAGGCTGCCTGGGGGTCATCATTTCTTTTAGATAACGCCTGGCAGGCGTTAAAACCCGCCACACCCACAGGACAAATTGCCGCTTCAGCTCCCCCAGTGACAGCAGCATCTACATCACCTCGCCGAATCGCTTCAAATGCCATACCAATTGAGTCTGCTCCACTCGCACAGGCAGAAACGGTACAGTAATTGGCTCCTTTTGCCCCTAATAGCATCGATACCTGCCCGGAGGCCATATCAGGCAGCATCATAGGAACAAGGAAAGGGCTTACCCTGGTTGGCCCTCTTCCATTCAAAACACCAATTTGATCTGAAAGCGTAATGATTCCTCCGATACCACTTGCTACCATTACTGACACTCTGTCGGCGTTTCCATTATTTATTGAAATACCACTGTTGTCGAAAGCCTCTAATGATGCTGCCGCGGCTAATTGAACAAACCGGTCCATTCTCCTAGCTTGCTTTCGGTCGACATAGGCTTCCGGGTCAAAACTGGTGGCTTCTGCAGCAAAAGTAGTTTCATATCCTTCCGGATCAAAGGAGGAAATAGTATCTACCCCTGACACGCCTTTAGTTATATTGGACCAAGTTTCCTCTATCGATAAACCAACTGGGCTAATAGAACCAACCCCAGTGACAAAAACTCTTTCAACCATTAAATTCTCCCGATATTAAATGTGAAAAGTCTCTTGGAGAAAACTGGACTATATAGAGCACTTTTCTTATGCTGTTCACTCGGGATTATAACAGTCGACTCAGGCGTGACATATAGGTAAGACTACTTAATTACGCTGGTTTCGGCAAAAAAACAATCACCTAAACACTTAAGGAATTTTTTGTCATCGTCTACTGCCGAAAAAACAATTTCGGAACCTTCTGAGTGGCATTTAATTGACATTACCGGCGAATACCCTGAAGACGTGGTACTCAATTTGACCGAAATCCCCCTAAATCCATCCCAGACTAAAGTCCAAAGACAGTAAAAGGAACTAATCAAATCATCTCCAGACATAAAGGGTTCAACACCCCTAACGGTTTCTACATCATCAACTTCATTTTCAGCCAAAAAATGACTTTGTATATCATTTAGAGCTGTAAAAATTAAATGATCTTTGTCAGCCGCATCGATCCACAGCATTGAAACACTCAATGCTGAGCTATCGGAAATTGTCGGTATCCTGCTTTTTTCCATAAATGTGGTCGCCTCCGGAAGGAGTTCCCGTATTGCGTTAATCCGATCCGTCCAGATATCAATGTTTCTAGTTTCCGTCATATATGAGCCTCGAATACACCTACCGAAAGAAGCATATAATTAATTCACATTTTACTAACAATAGTTTACTAGGGAGTCCAATAAAAACCTATGCGTGTAGCCTTCGAAACCCATGGCTGTAAATTAAACCAAGCGGATACTCTTAAGCTCTCTGAGGAATTTCATGGAGCTGGTTTTGAAATAGTTAAAGACGATCAGCAATGCGATGTATACGTACTAAACTCATGCACAGTCACACACATTGCTGACAGAAAAGGCAGGAATTCGGCTCGATCAGCAAAGAAAATGAATCCCGATTCTTTTGTGGTATTTACCGGATGTTATGCGGAGAGAGAACCACAAACCCTAATCTCCATACCCGAAATAGACCTCGTTATTGGAAACGTAGGCAAAAAGGAAATTGTAGGTAGAGTAATTGAAGAATTAAACGCCGAAGTCACGATACCGGACCTCTCAACTTCTCACCATTCTATGAATTCGTTCAGTACCAGAACGCGGGCAATGGTTAAAATTCAAGAAGGATGCAATCAAATTTGTGCTTATTGCATAGTTCCAAAAGTAAGGGGTCGGGATAAGAGTGTTCCTGTTCAGAATCTTATAAACCAGATTAATCATTTATCTGAGTCTGGATTTAAAGAAATAGTGCTTACAGGTACACAACTAGGAAGTTATGGGTTTGACCTAGATAACAGCTCTCTTAGGCAGATGTTATCCAGCATACTTGAAAACACAGATGTTCCACGTTTAAGAGTATCTTCGCTGCAGCCACAGGAAATTGATAATGGTTTACTAGATCTATGGGCAGACCCCAGGCTCTGCCGACATTTCCATGTGCCGCTCCAAAGCGGAAGCAATACGATTCTAGAAACTATGCGAAGAAGATACACTGCAGAAGGGTATGTTAGTTCGATCAATCAGATAAGATCCATTCTCCCGGATGCGTCTATAACTAGCGATGTTATTGTCGGTTTCCCAGGTGAAAGCGTTACAGATTTCAGTGAAACTGCCGAACTATGTAGAGGGGTGGGTTTCTCTGACCTGCATGTTTTCAAATTCTCTGTGAGGCCAGGTACCTCCGCAGCACACCTGACCGACAATGTCGACTCTGCCACAAAACATAAAAGGTCTCAGACACTTATAGAAATAGCAGAAAATAGTTTTAGAAAATATAGAGAATCGAATATTGGAAGGCATGAATTTGTCCTCTGGGAAGAATCTTCAGAGCGAGGTAAAGGCGACCAATTCGCCACCTACACTGGGCTGACTAACAATTACATAAAAGTGAAAACAGCATCATGTAAGGAAATGACCGGTGTGATTGAGAAAGTTGAACTTACTATGAACCCCAACGATGATCCCAAAGTGATGACAATAGTTGTTTAATACCTGAAATACCTGGCAATATCCTCCCAAGACAAATCTCACTCCGACCTCATTATCTCAATAACCTCCCCAAATGCAGCCAGAGTCTTTTCCACGTCTTTATCATCGTGCTCAGTTGAAAAATAGAATTTGGTGCTTCCTTTTAAAACACCATGTTCTAGAAGTAATTGATTGAATCTAGATAATTTTTGAGAATCAGCCTTTAGGGCACTCCGGTAATCATAAATTTCCTCAGACGTGAAAAATACATCAAAAAGTACCGATTCCCCAACAACTTTGCCGGGTATTTCCGATTTATCTAATATATCTTGAAGCCCTTCCATGACTTTCCGGCCAGTATCAAAGATTCCGTCGTAAACACCGTCTTGTTTAAGAATATTTAAAGTCGCCAGTCCAGCTGCACAGGCTACAGGATTTCCATTTAGGGTCCCAATATGCGGCATAAATCCTTCTTTCCCAACTTTGTCGGAATCAAAATGTGTCATGATCTCGTCCCGTCCTGCAACGGCCGTAAGTGGAAAACCTCCAGCGATGGCCTTTCCTAAAGTACAAATATCAGGTACCACCCCATAATAATCTTGGGCCCCTCCGTAGGAAAACCTGAATCCAGTCACGACTTCATCAAAAATTAGGGGTATCTCATAATGACTAGTTATTTCCCTTAGCCCTTCCAAAAAACCCTGTTTAGGTGGCAAAAGGCGTTGGAAAGGTTCCACAATGACTCCAGCCAATTCATCGCTATACCGGTCAACTATTGCTGATGTGGTCTCCAAATCATTAAAGGGGGCTATTAACATTTCTGATTGGAGTGATTTCGGTATCCCCGCAGTATCCGGCTCCGCCTGTGGATAATCTAATAGCTTCGACGGTGACATGCTCATCAGTGCATAATCATTCATACCATGAAACCCGCCTTCAAATTTAAGTATCTTGTCTTTTTTTGTGAAAGCCCTTGCAGCTCGCATGGCGTATAAAGTGGCTTCCGATCCTGTGCTGCAAAAACGCACTTTATCTGCGCATGGGACCGCCTTAACGATCTCTTCAGCCAATTCCACCGATTTCTCGTTAGTAGCGAAAAAGGTCGTGCCGCTATTCAACTGCTTTAGTACTACCTCCATAACATAGGGATTAGAATGCCCAACAACCATGGGGCCAGATCCTAGAAGGTAATCTATATACTCATTTCCACTTTCATCCCATATGTGGCTTCCTTTACCTCTATTTACGATAAGATCATAATTTAGATTACCCAGCGAACCTTGAGGTAAAACTTTCGCTGCTCGTTGCAAAATATCTTTTTCACGACCGGTCTGAGTTCGATTTTCCATTTTAAATCCTTCTCTTCGTAGACTATCGTTTTTCACTATCTTCAGGGGATTATATCAATGGACAACTCAAAAAGGATCATCCTATGGGTACCGATTCAGAAAGTCTTAATGATAAAGTGAGATGGAAATCACATACTACTTAACAAGGTGAAATTAAGATGGATATAAATTTTCAAAAAGGGACCCCATTAGAAATAGTCGGGGACTGCTTACTCGTGGGCTTATTTGAAGAGGAAGAATTTAGCTCGGGGGAATTGAACCGCGTGAACCTAGCCTTAGATGGCTCTCTAAGACCCCTGTTTGACGAAGGTGAACTTGTTGGAAAATCAGGAACTTCTACCTTAATTCACACCCTTGGTAAGATAGCCCCGAAGCGAATTTTATTCACAGGCTTGGGTAAACGCGATTCTGTGACTGAAAAGGTAATAAAAGATGTGTTTAGTACCGCAATCAGAAAGACAAGAGGAATTGGGTTAACCAGAGTAGTTGTCGCCGTCGATACGTTTTCTTCGGAGAACATAGCCTCCAAAAGGGTATGTGAGCTAATCACACTTGCGACCATTAATGGGCTTTACAGATATGAAGATCATATTTCAGAAAAATCAGAGAAAAATATCCATGAAGTCATCCTAAACACAGATACCTCTGCGGAACCTAATGTGACTTCTTACATCGCGATAGCAGATGCAATAAACCTGGCTCGAGATTTGGCAAACGCACCTCCCAACTTTATGACACCCAGAATCCTTTCCAATATTGCCGAGAAAGAAGCTAAAGCGAACAGCATAGGATTTGAACGTTTGGACGAGGATAAAATGAGGGAGTTAGGAATGGGTTCCTTACTTGGGGTGGCCCAAGGAAGTAGTGAACCGGCCCATTTAATTGTTTTGAAGTATATAGGGGATAAGGATAATCCAGATGACTCAATCGCCCTCATAGGAAAAGGAATAACTTTCGATAGTGGTGGTTTGAGTCTCAAACCGCCAGCTGGGATGATCACCATGAAAGGTGACATGGCAGGAGGAGCAGCCGTAATTGGAGCACTCATTGCAATATCTAAATTAGCCCTAAAAATAAATGTTTACGGAATTATTGCAGCTACTGAAAATATGCCAGGCGGGAAAGCTCAGCGTCCAGGGGATGTCGTGACCGCTATGAACGGAACCACAGTTGAGGTGATAAATACCGACGCTGAAGGCAGACTGGTATTAGCTGATGCATTATGCTACGCGAATCATTTGGGGGTAAGCAAGATCGTGGATGTGGCTACTTTAACCGGAGCAATAAGGACAGCATTGGGGGACCAAATTATAGGTGCTTTTGGAAACGATGATGAATTCACCAAGGAGGTTATAGAAGCCGGGGCCAGGGAAGGGGAAAGGTTGTGGGAATTACCTGCTGATGAATCTTTTTCTAAGCATTTCAAAAGTGACGTTGCAGACATCAAAAATGTCGGCGGTGCAGCCGGTGGGGCCACTATCGGGGCAATGATTATCGGAATGTTTGCTGAAGATACCCCTTGGGTTCATCTAGATATTGCCGCTGTAAGCAGAACTAATGCGAATAACGGCGATGATCCAAAAGGAGCAACAGGCTCTCCTATCAAAACCTTAGTATCTCTATGCAAATTTATCTCAGCTTATCGTTACTAATCAACTACCTAATTTATTAAAGTTGTCATGCTGATGACAGGTATGGTACTGTCACTTACCCGAACTCGATAGATTAAGAAAGGGAAACCTTTGTTGAGGCCTTACATATGGAACAAGACCGACTACCAAAGTGGACTTTCATAACCAATCACGGACTTGTCCTGAGCTATATTTTCCACAACCCAACTAGTACAGCTAGAGAAATAGCCAACTATATTGGTGTGACAGAAAGGACTACGCATAAAATAATATCGGACCTGGAAGAGGCCGGGTATATTCGGAGGCGTAAGATAGGTCGTAGGAATGTATACAGCGTGGACCCGCAATTGCCACTTCGACATCACACTAAAACAGACTTAATGGTAGAAGACTTACTGGAAGCTCTTGTCTCTGAAGCCGGCATATAGAATCTAATTTTGTTCTTCACAAATTGACCCTTCTTCAAATAGGATGCTAGACTTTTCGCTGCTGTGGTGAGCGTGGCCAAGTCGGTTAAGGCGCCAGGTTGTGGCCCTGGAGATCGAGGGTTCGAATCCCTTCGCTCACCCCATCTTCATAATTACATATATGAGCCTCAGTACGCCTGAACTGGTTGGGAATTTAATTGAGCAAACACAATAGAATATCGAAGATTTTAAGAGAAGGGGACTCTAACGGTGATGGGTGGTCGCTTGAACTCAGTTCTTCAACAGGAAGAAAAATTTTCGCCGTAGCTGTCGCACAAAATAATCGCCGTAGCCGGACAGGACCAACGTGGTCATATGTTTTTGAAAATAACGGATGGACTTCAATCGATTTAGGTACACCTGGATCCTATGAAGCGTTGAAAAATGGCTACTCTACCATCGGTATAAATCCATCTAATATAGAAAGGGTGATAATTAGCCACGGACATTCAGATCACGATGGAACAGTGACTGAATTCTTGAATGACTCGTCTGCAGAATTGTGGGCTCATCAGACATATGGACCACTAAAAGAATACATCCCATGGGAGATTCATTACCGGAAAGGTTCAATTCTGCAAAGGGAATTAGAGCGGATTGTTGAAGAAAAAATTCAGATAACTAATGAAAATGATAATGATCGGAGAGACACTGATAAAAAATACTTTGAAGATCGCAGACAGACCCAATTATCAAAAGATTTGAAGGACGGGGACGTATTCACAGACCTTAAAGTAATGAGTACACCCGGTCACTCTCCAGACCAAATTTGCCTAGTCTTGGATGATTTAATATTTACTGGTGACCATATATTACCTGAAATAACCCCTCACCCGACGAGTAAAATGGTTTTCAGAGATGCTATATCTAAAAATCTCCCGGAATTTCTGAAAGATCCCTCAGGCTTATACGGTTTAGGAGCCTACCTGAACTCTCTGGGTAGAGTTATCGAGCTTGGGGACTCCTACACAGTATTACCGGCCCACCGTCTTTATAATAAATCTCATTTCAATTGGCACGGGGTAGAGAGGGCAGGGGATATTCTAAAGCATCATGAAAAAAGACTAGACCAAATGCTAAAGAAGTTACAGGGTAAAACCTCTACTCTAGAAGAAACCACCAAGGGCATTTTTGACCGGAGTAAACTTCTGGGCTCTAACCTTTATGCAGCAATGTCTGAAATAGTCGCCCACCTCGAATTGCTTGAGGACACAGAGGACATATTGATAGATGAGTCTGGGCAAATATCTATGCAGGGTGACGGAACCAATTATAAAAATTATATATCCACGCTCTTAGATCCAAAATGATCAATATATCTCTAAAGATTAATGGCACTCAAATATTTGAAAATATATATTTCTATATACCGTCAAACAAGGGATTAACAATTATTAAATAGGCGGACAATTTCAAATTATCACGGAGGTCTTTCAAGAGCTTTATACAGGTCAGTACAGTCATGCTTATAAGCAAAACTCAACAATAAATTATTCTCAATATATAACGGTGATTAATTATGCCTTTCGCTAACAATAATGGGATCAAAATTCACTATCATACAAAAGGAGAGGGACCCCACATCGTACTACTGCACGGTTTTATGGGAGACATTGGATCATGGGAGAAATTGGGATATCCCGATACACTTGCACCAAATTACACTGTGGTGATAATTGACGCTCGGGGACACGGCAAAAGTGATAAACCTTATGACCCAACAGCATATCTCGATAAGACAATTGCAACTGACGTTATAGCCGTTCTAGACGATATCAACGTAGGTAAATCCCACTATTTCGGATTCTCTATGGGAGGTAGGGTCGGATTCGAGCTGGCTGCATACCATTCTGAAAGATTTCTCTCCTTTATTTTAGGAGCCCAAACACCTGGAAGTAGGAATGAACACGGGAACGAATCGGACAGAAAAAGAATAGCCCTCTTTGAAAAAGGGCCGGAGGCTTTAAAACGAGTAATGTCTCGATCCAAGAAAGAGTATGAAAGCTATCTCGAACCTACATTAAATGGTGATCTCAAAGCCTACGCTGCCAAAACCAAGGCAAACGCAATGAGAGAAGATATATCGGAACATCTCGTCGGGCTTACTGTGCCTTGTCTAGTTTATGCAGGTGAATCTGACTCACTTGCGCATGAATCAGCCAAGGAACACTCCCAAAAGATGCCGACAGCGCGTTTTGTCAGCTTGCCTGGATTGAACCATATGGAATCAATAGCAAGAACGGATATGGTGATTCCAATGGTCAAATCATTTTTGAACGAAGTTTCAACGTGAGGAAAATCACCGACCTTCAATGAATTTATCTAGGCTGAATCCATCACTGTTTACCCAGTCCATCATTTCGGATTCCCGCGCCGTAACCTTTTTTGCTTCGGATATAACATGATCAACCAAATCTACTGGAAAGACGACCACCCCGTTCATATCGGCATGAACTACGTCCCCTACATTTACTAAGACGCCTCCGACTTCCACGGGCACATTTGTTTCGTCAAGACCAAAATTCCCGTGAGCCGGCACTAGTCCAACAGAAAACATCTGGAAGCCCATTTCATATACAGTTTCAACGTCTCGGACTCCCCCGTCAGTCACAAGTCCAATTGCTCCAACTTTTTTCGCAACTGTGGCCATACCATCTCCAAAATGACAGCCATGATTAGGTCTAGGTCCAATATCTTTTGCAACAATCACAGCAGGCACCGGCATCGCATCGATAGTTCTCAAACAATCATGCCAACCTGATCTACTTTTCTCCTTGCCTGTCGTTGTTGTGTTCAAAGTAGCCGTAACAGCCTGACCCACCATGACTCCAAGGTCCGGAAATTGGCACTTTATATTCCAACCCATAAACCCCTCTGTATTTAACCTAGCGTCATGGGTTTCGACAGCATTTGCCACAGTCGGGGTGTCTATAGCCTTTAGGTCCCTTATTTGGTCTTCTGTTAAATATTTCATTGGTCTCCTTTATTGAGTGGGTCCCTATACTAAACTTCCCTTTGAAAACTTCCATTATCTGAGCCTGGAAAATAGGTCGAAGGAACTACCCCTTTAACTGAACTAGACCTTTTCTCGAGCCAGTAATCATAGGCCGGAGGAGTAACTTTGAAAGCGTCCTCCACTCCAAGTTTCAAAGCAGCATCAAGTGCCCAATTTGGATTATGTAGAAACTCTCTAGCTATCGCTATTAAATCTGCCTCACCTGACTGAAGAATCTCTTCTGCCTGCTCAGCATGAACAATCAGACCAACTGCCATACTCATCATATCTGTCTCTTTACGTATTTTTTCAGCATAGGGAACTTGATATCCATATCCAACAGGACCTGCACTTATAACCGGGCTCCCACGCATGCCTCCAGAAGAGCAGTCAATTACATCAATTCCTTTTTCTTTCGCCAATCTCGAGAAGCGAACACTTTCTTCTGGGCCCCAACCTGCGTCATCTTCCACCGATAAGCGCATGAACAGTGGTTTGTCTTCAGGCCAATTGGCCCTCACTTCCTCCGCCACTTCCAAAGGAAGACGCATCCGTTTTGATTCCGTACCTCCGTATTCATCCATCCTTTGATTTGCTTTCGGGGATAGAAACTGGTGCAGTAGGTACCCGTGAGCAGCGTGTATCTCTAATACTTCAAACCCTGCCTCATTCGCCCTTCTGGCTGCCTCACCCCAGTTTTCTACTGTCTTCTGTATTTCTCCGAAGGACAAAGCCCGTGGAATAGGTTCAGTTTCGCTTGAACCGATAGGACTTGGGCCAACAAGTTCCCAGTCGTCCCAGTCATCCACCCCTGCATCAAGTGCTCCTTCAGGTGTCAGAGGAGCCCCGCCTTCCCAGGGTCTAAAGCGACGAGCCTTTCTTCCACTATGGCCAAGCTGGATTGCAGGAACTGAATTTTGCTTACGAATAAAATCTGCGAGCCTTTTGAAATGGGCTGTGTAGCTGTCGTCCCAAAGGCCCATGTCCCCAGCAGTGCCACACCCGCGTCTCTCTACTTTGGTAGATTCTATAAAGACGAGCCCTGCTCCACCAGCAGCGAACCGGCCGGCATTCATAAGATGCCAATCAGTAGGATAGCCCTTTACCGCAGCATATTGGTGCATGGGAGCCACAACAACTCGGTTTTTTAAGGTGATACTCCGTATAGTTAGAGGTTGGAACAATAAAGGGGTCGACATCAATTCTCCTGTATTTGTTTACACACTAATCATCAGTAAGAAAGTTTAAAACATGTGGAAGCAAAGCGTCGCTTCTTTCCATGACATCCCCATGGTTAAGGCCCGGCAATGATATCCAAGTCACATTCGGCATGTCTTTAACACACCGCTCGGTACCTGGGTACAAACCATCTTGATCGCCACAATATACAAGGCATGGCATCGTCATTGTGGGAAGGACTCCTGATATATCTGGGCGGTCTCTGAGTGCCAAAGTAGCTGCTGTTATCGCCTTAACATCGTTGGATAGCAAGTGATTTAGCTCTCTTTCATCGGGGACCGGTTCCAACCCACCAACGTAAACGTCCATTCCATGTTCAAGGGATTCCAGCATGAAATCCAGAGCCTTCACTCCTGGTTCGAGTTCCAAGTCACCAAGAGGGTACGGATGCATTCCCCCGATAATTAATGAGTAAAACCTTTGCGGAAAAGCTTCTGCTAACCCAAACCCGATACTGCCTCCCATTGAGTAACCCATATAGTGGGCCATATCTATGTTTTCTCTGTCCATAACAGAAACAATATCGGAAGCCATTATTTTTCGGTCGTATAAAGAAGCATCATATGGTTTATCGCTTTTTCCGTGCCCACGAGCATCAACCGAAATTACTCGAAAACTTCTTTTTAATTCATCCACATACCCATACCAATTCCATTTATCCAACTTACTAGTCAGACCGTGTTGAAGGATTAAAGGTGGGCCATCACCGGTAATCTCATAATTGATGTGGGTTCCTGAGTTATTCGCAACAGGCATATCAAGAGGACCTCCTTTAGTGGATATCTAGAAGCATTTTACTGTCGGAAATTATATATTCCGAAGTCAGATTAATGGTAAGCTCTGATTAAGAACGGTTGCATAGAACAAAATCCATTAAAAGAACAAAAAATATAAGGGAAACCCTATTTCAAGCTTCTCTTATAAAGGTCTACATTACTATTTCCACTCCCAAAGGTTCCAGGTTGCATTCCCTTCACCGTCAACATCCCATTCATATATTAAACACATCCCATTTAATCCTGCAAGGGAAGGAAAAGCCGCAGAGAAGTAAGCAGTTCCTCTGAATTTAGCCCCTCCGTCTTCGGTGAAAGCTCCTGCGCCGTTTGCGCGAAAGGTAGCAATACCTTCCGCAGTCATAAACACACCGGAATTCGGGCACTCACCGTAAATGGTTCCATCGGCATTTACACGAGCCTGATAAGTTGCCTGGAACATACCTTCCACTCCCAGCAAAGTTCCAGCACCGGCTCCTGTTGTTTCAATTATTGGTGAACCATTCTCAGCCGGCAATATTTTGTTTGCCGTAGTCCCTGACAGTTCACCCTTTTTCTCTCCTAACTTAATTTGACCTCCTAGCCAACATTTAAATATTTGAAGCAATGTTATCAAGAAGGAGTAAGAGTCGTTAAGTAGTAATAGAGCTGAATACGGTAAATGAAATTGTATTGACCTCAGAGTGCCTACTATATTTGGTTTGGTGATTACCCAAATCGGGTACCGACATTCCTTGAAAGGTCTATGACAGCACAGCAAAAAAAGCGAGCCTTTGGTGAAGAGTTTATAATCCGCTTTTGTAATAAATATGGCTTAAACCTACATAAGGAAGGTCCAGTGACAATAGAAATCACATCCGAAATGAAAGAACTCATCAACAACGCTTTGCCCGACAAATACCCCTGCATAGTTGGCACTTCTTCTTCAGATGGTCTCCCCAACGTATCCTACAAGGGGAGCGTCATGGTATTTTCGGCAACTGAGCTGGCCTTTTGGGAACGAACCCGAAAAGGCGGCTTTGCTCAATTAACCGATAACCCAAATATAGTCGTTATGTATCGAAATACTGAGCTAAGAAAATCCTGGAGATTTTATGGGGAAGTGGCCATATACGACTCGGGAGAAATAAAGAACCAGGTGCTCGAAAAAACCGTTCAGCCTGAACTTGATTGAGACCCAGATAGATTGGGAGTTGCGGTCGGAATAGAGGTGACCAAAATCACCACTCTTGGTGGGGAAATAGTTCAGGAAGCATCTGGATAGTGTTAAAAAGTTTCTTCAACTCCAACATCTACAAACATACTTCCCAACCAATTTCTCTCCTATTTGATACAATTCTGTTCCTATAACCATATCGTGCGCCTGTAGCTCAGCGGATAGAGCACTGGTCTTCGGAACCAGGTGTCGGGGGTTCGAATCCCTCCAGGCGTACCAGCTAAAGGAACTTTTCATGGTCACATTCGGCAGTGGTGATTACAAATACGGAGTTGTGGAAAATTTCTTTAAGAGACCAAAGGGATGGCCGTTCGTGGAAGTCGCAGACGTAGCCGTTGATAAAGATGACAACGTATATGTTTTCAACAGAGGCCCATACGCTGCGATTATGATTTTCGACAAATCGGGTGAATACCTTGGGGGCTGGGGAAAGATAGGATTCGATTTCATTGTTCCGCATGGTGTAAGCATAGGACCTGATGGTTCCGTATACACAAGTGATACAGGTGACCACACAGTTAGAAAATGGACGAAAGACGGCAAGCTATTAATGACCCTGGGACGACCTTTAATCAATGCCCCGGAACAGAGTGGTATCCCATTCAATAGGCCAACTCATTTTACAGTAGCCTCTAATGGCGATCTATATGCATCGGACGGCTATGGGAATTCACATATTCATTGCTTTGATTCTAAAGGGAACCTGAAATTCTCATGGGGTGGACACGGCAGTGGTCCGGGTGAATTCGACACTATCCATAGTGTGTACGTTGACATCGATGACAATGACAAAATTTATGCCACTGACAGGTATAACAATAGAATCCAACATTTCTCCATAACAGGTGAATTTCTTGGAGAATGGACCAACGTACATTTGCCAAATGACGTACGAAAAGGGCCAGATGGCAATTTCTATGTAGCAGAACTCGATCACCGCGTAAGCATCTTAGATAGCTCTGGCACTCTACTTGCCAGATGGGGAGACGTGGATGCAAATGTAGATGACTCTGAGACAGGATCTGGCTTACCCGATTCTCCAAGTAGAAACCCCATGATTATGGGTAAGGTAAAACACGAGCCCGGTGCCGGTTTATTTGGCGCACCTCATGGCATCGCAGTCGACTCGGAAGGCAGTTTCTACGTATCGGAGGTCAGTGAAACCTTTCTAGGAATAGACCGGGGTGATCGCTCCGTTCAAAAATTTGTGAGGGTTTAGACCATAAACTTATGCTTAATCCCTAATTCCCGCTCCTAACCGACCCGAATTCCTACGCTATCTAGTTAATTGTCCTTAATTGATGCTGATTCATATTCGAATAGAGTGTAAAATCGACTTATGAATAAGGTCCGGCTACTTGAATTTACATACCTATTTTGCTTAAAAATATTATCTCGACTAGTACCTGTTTTATCAGAGAAAAGACCGTTCATAGGCTTTATGGTCGCAAGTGAAAAGGCTTTCAAAAAGCCCTTGTTTGGGTGTCAGATGTGCGGCCAATGCATTCTTCACTATACAGGGATGGTTTGCCCAATGGGATGCCCAAAGAATCTCAGAAACGGTCCTTGCGGTGGTGTAAGGGGCGATGGTAATTGCGAAATAAAGCCCAACATGAAATGTACATGGGTCAGAGCTTGGGATAATTCGACCCAAATGATGGTTTTCACAGAGTCCATTGAGGAAATACAAACAGAGCTCGATCACAGTTTATCTGGAACCTCAGCGTGGATTAACGAATTAGGGGGGGGGAATGACGAATAAACATGCTTCGAATTTGGCCCAAAGGTTAGAGACAGGACTTTTTACTGTGACTGCAGAGGTAACATTACCTGACTCAATTGAAAAGGAAGCCCTAGCCTCTCGAGCCCATATACTTGAACCATATTGCGATGCAATTAACATCACAGATTCCACTGGGGCAGTGCCCCATTTTTCAAACATTGCAGCAGCCTCGATACTCATCGAAAACAACATAGAACCCATAATTCAATTTTCATGCAGAGATAGAAACAGAATTGCTACGCAGGCCGACGTGATCGGAGCGCATGCCATGGGTGTTCGAAACATTTTCTGCGTAACTGGAGACGGTGTTCAAACAGGTGATCACCCTGAGGCAAAAGCTGTGTTTGACCTCGATTCAGTTACTTTATTGACTACAATCAATCACTTAAAGACAACAGGTAAATTTCTGAGTGGTAGGAAATTAGATTCCAAACCTGATCTCTTTTTAGGAGCGGCCGTTAATCCATTTGTCCCTCCCTTTGAACAGCGCGCTTTGAGATTACTCAAAAAACATAGGGCCGGAGCCTCTTTTTTTCAATCCCAATACTGTTTCGACATAAGCAGATTCGAATCTTTCCTTCTACTGCTTCTGGAATTGACCAACGGGTCACCTCCCCCTGTATTGGTTGGTGTCGGACCACTCAGATCTGCCCGTTTTGCTCGCTGGTTGAGAGAAAATGTACCTGGAGTCGCTATACCGGACCACATAATTAACCAAATTGAAAAATACCCCGAAAAAGAGCAACAGAAGGCTGGCATCGAGGCATGCGTGAAAATAGTGGAAGGTGTTAAAAATCTCACCGGTGTAGCCGGGATCCATATAATGGCTCACAACTGGGAATCATCAGTGTCTGAGATTGTCGAGGCAACAGGTCTTACGAAAACTGGGCGAAATAACTAACCGAATTTTATAACGTCTACTTATGTGGATACCGTGTCATAATTTGTCTTCCATGAGCCGATAGCCGCTCTATCCAAGCCAAGGTGATCCCTCAATGTGCTGCCGCTATAATCCTTCCTGAAAACCCCTCTCTTCTGCAGTTCTGGAACTACAAATTTGACAAAGTCTTCGAATGCTCCTGGTTGGTGTGTGGGTCCCACAACAAACCCGTCACAGGCAGGAGAATGGAACCATTCTTCCATTTCATCCGCAATATCTTTAGGACCACCGACCATGGTGTGGCCATCGCTGAGCAAACCTCTCCTAGTTATCCTCATAAAATCCCTGGGCGTCGGGTTTTTAACTCCCGACGATACGACCCGGTCCCTCATGGCCTGCATCCCTTGGAGGCCCTCCAATTCCTCTTCGGTAAAGCCTTCATCCATTCCTTTGGAAGAAAAATCGAAATTGAGAGCCTCAGACAGCAATAACAGTTGATCCATATCATTGGAAAGCAGCTCATAGGCGGCCTTCTTGTCCTCAGCCTCTGATTTTGTTGCAGCTGCTATGGGATACATCAGAGATGCAATTTTCATATGGTCAGGGTTACGTCCCGCCGCCTCGGCCGCTCTTTTTGCTGCTGAATATTCAAGCTTACCAACATCAATATTGCGATAGCCCGCAAAAATCAATTCCCCCCAACGTGCAGCAAATCGTTTGCCCCGAGTACTACCGCCTGCCTGTATGACAACAGGCCGTCCTTGAGGGGTTCTCGGAACTGTGAAAGGACCACGTGAACTCAGGTATTTGCCTTTGAAGTCTATCTTGCGAACCTTATCAGGGTGCGCGTAAAGATTATTTTCTTTATCTACAACTATCGCATCATCATCCCAGGAGTCCCAATGGCCCAAAACTGCCTCACAAAACTCATCAGCTCTGTCATATCTTGTATCGTGTTCGAGGTGGGCTTCACGCCCCATATTACGTGCCTCATTATCGTTGACCGAAGTTACAACATTCCATGCAGCACGACCTTTTGTCATTAAATCAAGAGTCTGAAACAACCGAGCTACGTGGAAAGGTTCGTAATAGGTGGTGGAGTAAGTTGCTCCCAGGCCTAAATGTTTAGTAACAGCAGCCATGCTCATCAGGCAGGTGACTGCATCAAGCTTAGTACATCTAATACCATTTTTCACAGTTTCGGAATGGTCTCCTGCATACATGTCAGGCATAGCCAACCGATCATCAAAAAAGCCTATATCAAATTTTCCTTGTTCAAGAACACGAGCTATGTGCTGGTAGTATTCCGGGGAATAGGTATCGATTCTTGCGTCCGGATGACGCCACGAAGAGGGTAGTGTAGTGCAATTTTGAGCTTGCAAAAAAGCTACTAATTTCATTTGGCGCATAACACTATTACTCCCATATCATTTTCACCCTTCCGAATCAATCCCAAATTCTCTGAATTATATCCAACCCTGAGATATCAAGTTAGCACAGTAATTATTGGTAGCTTATCACCCCTATCTCTGGGTAACCCCGCATTCCTTGGACCGTAGGAAAATCGGCATCCGAATACCACAACTGCCCGTCTCTAATAGTCAGTCCATGGGGGTCCGGGCCATCAGTGGGAAGCTTAAGTTCTTCCATCTTTTCCCCTGTCTTCTTATGAAATTTGACTACCAATTTCTCTGCCCTATCAGAGCACCAAATACCTTCACCATCCAAAGCTAACCCATGCAGTACATTGAGATCACAGGAAAACTTCCGAATAATCTCAAATGAAGTACCGTCAATCAGGATCAGAGACTTTGGATTGAAGGCTGTTATCCAAATATTGCCATCCTCCCATTCAAGTCCATGGATTCCACCACCATCTGGCGTGTTAAACGAGTCCACAGTTTCACCACTTACTAGGTCTATTTTTCTTATCTTTGATATGTGGTCATCGGTCTGCCTCGGCGGTCGTGCACTCGCTGTACCATTGCAGGCGGTCCAGATGAATCCTCCACCGACAGCAATTCCGGATCCGTTCTCTGTTTCAGTGTTAATAATTCGAATTACCTCTCCGTTATCACCGAGAACGTAGATATCATCGGTCAGTTGATCCATGACAAACAACTCATTTTCAAACCATTGCAACCCATTGGGCATCCGAACCGGCGTTTTAAATAGCACTTTAACACTAGCCTTCATCATCTACTTCCACTCTTACACTTGTCTTGCAATCATTGGAAATCACGATATCACTTCTTTTTGAAGAAGCTGGCCCATATCATTCTCAGACACTCCTAGCAGATTGGAAAAAATTTCTTCGTTATGCTCTCCTAAATATGGCACGCCCCTAGTGATACGGCCAGGAGTATCAGAGAATTTGATCGCTATTCCAGGGTGTTCCACGGCCCCCCACTCTGAATGGTCTACGCTCACAATGAAGCCTCGGTCCCTGAGATGTGGATCGTTATATAGTTGCTCTCCGGTCTGAACTACCCCTGCAGGAATTAGATGTTGTTGAAGCAGATTCATCAAATCATGTGATTTAAAATTGTCCGTCCATTGGCTTATATAACTGTCCAACTCGTCATGATTTATAAGGCGGTTTTCTCGTGACTGGAATTTTGGGTCTTGAGCCCAAGCCGGATTCCCCATTGAATTAACCAAATTATTCCAGTTGTCCTCATTAGAGCAAGAAATTGCGCACCATTCATCCTCTCCTTCACAGGGATAGCATCCGTTGGGGGCGCTCCAAGGGTTCCTATTCCCGATCGGTTCCCACGATTTTCCATTTACAAAATAATCCAGAAGGGCCACCCCCATTGAGCCTGCCATCGCCTCAACCTGGGCGATTTCCACATGTTGGCCAAATCGATATTGGTTTCTGTATTCCAAAGCGGCGAGAATAGCTGTGGTAGTGGTGCTTGCCGACACAAAATCAGGAAAATGCACATTCGAATGGTTTTCAATAGGGGAGTCAGGAAAACCCCATAGGTTTGACAACCCTGCGTAAGACATTAAGCTTTGCCCATAACCAACATGTTCAGCTTTGGGTCCTTCGGTACCATAACCTGGCATGCTAATCATCACAAGATCTGGTTTTACCTTTCTTAGAGTTTCATAACCGAGCCCTCTGCGATTCAGTACGCCAGAGGCGAAATTTTCGACCACCACGTCAGAAATCTGAACCAACTCTTTTATAAGTTCCACACCTTCAGGCCCAGCGAAGTCCAAAGTTATGCTTTTCTTACTCCTGTTAATTTCTAGAAATTGCGGTGACGAGTTAGTGACTATTCGTCCAGTATCCAAATGTTTATTGGTTTCAACCTTGATAATTTCCGCTCCAAGATCACCCAAATAGCGAGTCGCAAAAGGTCCCGACCAAACCCGGCTCAAATCCAATATCCTGATCCCTCGCAAAGGGAGCTCATGATCATCATGTAGACGATCATTGGCTTCCTTGGAATTCCAGTCCTCGGTTCTCGCCTTCCCAATCACACGTTCTTGATGTTCCCCTAACCGAGGTACTGGTCTGTCTCGGGCAGTTGGTGTTAATCCAAACCGATATGGAGGACCGGGGGTTAAATACGCACCGATTTGCGGATCTATAATTTCACGGAAATAATTCCTTTCCTTTAATTGTGAACTCTGAGCTATGTCTGAAATTTCGTTTACCCGGCTTACCGCCAAATGACGGGAATATGCTTGTTCCAAAAAATCTTCCACTGTAAATCCAGCTATAAAATCACGGACAAAAATATCAACAACCTCGGGTTGGGATCGGCGAAAATTCATATCCTCCCACATTGGATCAGCTAGGCTCTCGTTATCCATCCATCGCACCAGTTCTCGCCAATGTCTGTTTTCTAGAACGGCTAACGATATATATCCGTCTGAGCATGCATAGTGTCCGTTCGGAGCAATTATGGGCGTGGACCCCATCCTGCGGGCGATGTCACCGTGATATGTGTACCTGGTTATATTAAATAAAAGTTGAGCCGCGATTTCGTACATCGAAACATCAATACATTGTCCTTTCCCTGTGAGATTACGATGGTTTATTGCTGCTAATACCCCTGTTGCAGCGTGAAACGATGCCAATTGAGAAATCTGTTCACACGGCGCTACACAAGGAGGCTTCATTTCATCTCCCTGGCAATACATAACGCCTCCCATCGCCTGAACAATCAACTCATCACCTATAAAGCTACTATAGGGGCCAGTTTGGCCAAAGGGGCTGATCGATGCCATCACAATTCCAGGATTGTTTAAAGACAATCTCTCGAACCCAATACCAATTTGATTCATATAGCCCGGTCTAAAATTCTCAATGACTACGTCGACCTTCTCTGACAATTCAATAAATTTGTTGGCTCCTTCTAATGACTCAAGATCCAACATAACGCTATATTTGTTCGTGTTGTAATTTGCAAAATATAAGCTGAAATCAGGCTGGTTGACTCCTGATGCCAATGGTCCTATTTTTCTGCTTTTATCTCCGTCGGGAGGTTCTATTTTTGTGACATCTGCACCAAGGTCTGCAAAAATCTTCCCGCACAAATTCCCTTCTGGGCCTGTGAGGTCAAGTACAGAAATATGAGCGAGCGCGGAGGGTTTAGTGAAAGTACCCATCAATAAACCTCCTTTCTAAACGCCACTTATAGCAAAATTGCCAATAGATGCCTATCTTAATAATCTTCAATTACATTATTGATAAGGGAACCGATCCCCTCAATGCGGACCTCCACCACGTCACCTATATTGATTTCGGCAGTTTCAGGGCAACCTGTCGGAATAATATCCCCTGGTTGTAAAGTCATCACTTCTGAAACCCAACTGATCAACTTGGGTATTGCAAATATCATTTCGGATGTATTCCCACCAGTCGACAACTCTCCATTTACAAAACATTCAATCTTTAGATTCCCCGGATCATCGATTTCCGTCTCAATATGAGGCCCCATAGGACAGAAAGTATCAAAATGTTTCCACCGCATCGAAAGGCCTTTGCCTAGATCACTCTCTACGGTTTCTTTTGCACTAACATCGTTCACACATGTGAATCCCATCACGTAGTCCATGGCGTCGGATTCACTGATGTGGCGAGCAGTTTTAGATATCACTACCCCAACCTCAGCTTCATGTATGACACTTTTGCAGCTCCGTGGATATATGATGTTTCCTTGGTGAGAAGCGTATGTCCCAGGCTGTTTCATAAAAATACCTGGACCATCTCGATCGTCTTTTTCACCATAATTAGCAGCTATAGCAGGGACTTTATTGGTTAAAGTAAGAGGAGCGAGTAGTGTGATATCTGATAGTGAACAAATCCTGTCACCGACGTTTTTTATGTCGTACGGGCTTCCGTGAATGGCGTGTATGGAATCTCCCAAAATAACCCCCCACGTTTCCTCCAATCCAAGCATGAACCTCGCAATTTTCATATTCGTCCAAACCTTTGAATTTTTGACGATTATAGACTAAATCACGAACGAGTTCTCCGATCTTTTCAAACCAATCCAAGCAACTAGTGATGAAACCAGTCCAACCGACACAATGACAGATCCAGCTATATATGAAAGCTGGAAGGCATACATAAAAGCAGCTATTGAATCAGGAGATGAGCCTGCTTGTAGAATATCTACTTCCGGGGATTTCCCTTCATAAATCGAAGTGAAAGCCCATCCCAAAAGTGTAACGGCTGTCACGCTACCTAGGCCTCTGGACATTGATGACACAGCACCACCTGAACCCAAATCAGAAGGTATCATTTTCCCCATGATTAGGCTCAAATTAGAGCTCTGGAAAAGGCCTATACCCATCCCAACAAATACCATTCTGAAGGCTATCTGCTCAAGGCTAGAATCGGCAGTTAAAGCAGTATATGAAATAAGCGCCACCAACACTATAAACAAACCCAACACTGTGATAAATCCAGGTCCGAACTTATCAGATAAATAACCCCCAACAGGAGAAAATAGTGATACTGAAACAGCATTCAGTAAAAGAAATGTTCCTAAAACGAAAGATGAAGCTCCAATTATTTCTCCCACAAAATACGGAAGTATAAATAAGTTGACGAAGGAACCCATGTAGAGAAATAAATTAGCACCAAATCCACCGGCAACTACCAAATCCTTCATAATTGATAACTTAACCAACGGATCAGGAATAATCGACTGGCGCCTGACAAAAAAAGTTCCTGAAAAAATAAATACCCCTAAACACACAAATGTTTCGACACGTAGCCAGCCTATTGCCGTAGCAATGTTCATAGAAGCAACAAACGCTATCAAACATACAAACGCAAGGACTCCGCCGACCCAATCAAAGCTAGTCGCCTCATTATTGTTATTGTTCTGATTTCCGACCCCTCGAATAACAGTGACTGAACCCAAGATAGCTAGAATACAAATAGGTATCCTGCCGAAAAATATCCAACGCCAGGACATATATTCCAAGGCGACGCCCGCATATAAAGTGCCTATTATCATTCCCACACTCCCAACACCGGTCATTACACCCAGTGCCCGGCCACGAATGCGAGAAGGGAACAGGGATGTAGCAAGCGCAGGGGCTATCGCTAAAAGGGCCGAATTACCAACTGCCTGGAGTACCCTAAACCCCACAACTGATTGAATATTTGGAGAAAACCCTATTGCAATCATTGCCAAGGAATAAGTTACTAATCCCAGAATGAATATCTTTCTAAGTCCAAAAACGTCCCCTGCTCTCCCCATAGTAAGTTGCAAACCCGCAGTGGTACCTAGATAAAAAATTATCATCAAATAAGTAGTGGTCGGAGATGCGTAAAAGTAATCAGATATTCTAGGTAAAGCAACATTTACACTAACATCGAGGGAGCTCAAGAACACCCCAGATGCTACCACCAGCAGTTGAACCCATTGCACCCAAGTCAAAGAAACATCAGGGATTGAATCTACATTTTTTTTATTTCCCAACACTACTCTATGTATGCGGGATCTATTTCAATACCCAGGCCTGGAGAATCTGGTAAGGAAATCCACCCATTTTCGACAATCGGCGGGTTTTGAAATATTGCGAATTTATGTGCATAACTGCCTATTGGCGGATCATTTAGTAATTCAAGGTATGGCGCGTTAGGCCACGATGCCACTAGATGAAGATGCGCTATAACCCCGATATCTCCTCCTCCGTGGTGTGGAACGATTTTCTTTCCGTAGAGCTCTGATAACACCCCTATCTTTCGTACTTCCGTAATCCCGTCTAAAACCATACTCTCCGGCTGCAACACATCGTAAACATTGTTTTCTAGCATCGTCTTAAATTCGTGGATGCCTCGGTTGTTCTCGCCTCCAGCTATAGGAATCGCGACCGAGTCATTCAACCTAGCGAGGTCATCAAAAGCATATCTTTGCAATGGTTCTTCCAGCCAATAAACACCCAATTCTCCCAGAAGAGTAGCGGTTTCAAAAGCCCGGCGGAAATCCCAAGTTACACCAGGTTGCCATTTACCAAATGACTGAGCCTGGTTAGCGTCTACCATGATCTCCATTGAATCTTTGACAGCATCGCGGACGAGCTCGACAGTGCGAATATCTTCCTGGATAGTCTCATGATGCAATCTGAGTTTTATGGCCTTCCATCCTTCTTCGCTTAATGAGCTGGCCAGCTCTGCACGTTCCTCTGGGGTTGATAGCAAAATCATGCTGGCATAGGGCATCATACGATCCTTTGAACCCCCCCATAACTTGTACAGCGGTTGTCCACTTGCTTTGCCAATAACATCCCAAATTGCCACATCAACTCCGGCAGCTCCTTTGTACGGAAGTGTATGGACATAATATTTGAGTCTTTGGGCAATTTGTTCAATTTCAAAAGGATCTTCACCCACAACTACATTCTTCACAGGCTCAACAAGCGAGGGGTCCATTCCAGGTCCAATACCAACGACTCCCTCATCCGTGTGTACTTCTGTGAAAGATCCACCACCCCTACTAAAACGCATCGAACCACCTTTGTTCCAAGCAGGCTCAATACTTCCTACAAATTCAAGCTCTTTAAGCTGTATCAATTTAACATCAGTAATTTTCATACGGGTTTTGGATATCATAATAATCAAATCTCCGATATTAGAAAACGGCCACAGAATTTTTTGATTATAGAATACATTCATACCTGTTGATACCAACTCCTATATACTCGACGGAAAATAGTTACTTATGGGTACTACCGATAGAATCGGCACCTAGATAAAGGGTCAGAAAGGATAAAAAAATATGTCCGGGAAAAAGATTCGAGTAGGGATCATCGGGGCTAATGTTGGATACGGTTGGACACCCAGATCCCATGCTCCGGCAATAGCAGAAATGCCGGAGATAGAATTTTCTGCTGTGTGTACCTCTCGAGAGGAAACTGCCAAAGAAGCAGCGGATACCTATGGAGTGCCGTTAGCATTCAGCAACCACAATGAGATGTTAGACAAAGCTGATTTGGACGTCGTGGCTGTAGTAGTGAGAGTTCCAAAGCATTACGACCTTGCAATGGATGTTTTGAAAGCAGGCAAAAATATTTATACCGAATGGCCCCTAGGTGCAAATTTGAAAGAGGCAGAAGAAATCACCTCTCTAGCCAAAGAAAAAGGTCTTTTAACTATGGTGGGACTGCAATCCCGCGCCGCACCGATTTTTCTATACCTCAGAGACCTAATAAGTGAAGGATATATCGGAAAGGTTCTGTCAGCTAATATGCGCCAGTTCAGTTCTGGGGTGTTATCCAGGCCGCCGGGTCGTACGTGGCAAAAAGATGTGGAATTAGGAGCAACTACCCTGACAATACCTTTTGGCCACTCGATCGATGCTCTTTGTATGTGCCTCGGCGAATTCGCCAGCATTTCAGGAAACGTGTCGACCAAGGTCCCGCAATGGCATGAACAGGAAACTAACCGCATGGTTGAAGTGAGCTCTCCGGACACGATTATGATCACTGGGGTCTTGGAAAGTGGCACCGCTGTCTCGGCTCATGTAAGTGCTATCCCATACCATGGTTCTGGTTACCGGTTTGAAGTTTACGGCAGTGAAGGAACGCTTGTGGTAACGAGCAGCGAGGCTCCCTCTACGGGTACATCTAAACTTTGGGGGGGGCAACCAAATGGATCTGGTTTAGTAGAACTTGAAGTGCCTAAATCCTACACCAAAGTTCCGAGTTCGGTACCTAATGGAGCCCCTTTCAATATTGCCCAGCTGTGGGACCGTTTCGCCGAAGGTATTAAAACTAATACAGAAGTTGAACCCAGCTTTTCTACAGCCCTGACTAGGCACAAACTTTTAGATGCAATCCAGAAGTCTTCCGATACAGGAATCACCCAAAAACCATAAGGGAGTTAAACAGAATGGCCACACTTATTGAACAAAAATATATTGCAGCCCATCCGGGATCTGCCCAAAGGCACGAAAAAGCAAAACACATGTTTCCGAATGGTGTCACCCACGATGCCCGCAGACAGAATCCGTTTCAGCTTTACTACACCCATGCTGTGGGGCCTCATAAGTATGACGTTGATGGAAATGAGGTGATAGATTTTTGGAGCGGTCACGGTTCTCTCATACTAGGACATTCACACCCGGAAATTGTGACCGCGGTCCAGGATCAAATGGCAAAAGGAACTCACCTAAGTGGTTCGACTGATCTTGAAATCCGTTGGGGGCAACTTGTTCAAGAGATGATACCAAGCGCTGAAAAAATCAGATTTCACAGCTCTGGGACTGAAGCCGACATGATGGCGATAAGGATGGCAAGAGCCTACACCGAAAAATCCAAAATAATAAAATTTGAGGACCATTTTCATGGCTGGAGTGATTATTTATCTGCTGACGCTGACGGTATCGGGGGTATCCCAAAGGAAGCTCTTGAAACAGTGATAATACTACCTCCAAATGACATTTCCCTTGTAGAAAAAACTCTGCAAGATAACGATGATGTCGCGGCCATTATTCTAGAACCAACCGGAGCTCATATGGGACTAGAGCCCGTATTGCCGACGTTTCTAGAAGCACTAAGGGAGGTCACTATCAAATTTGGTGTCGTACTAATTTTTGATGAAGTGGTTACAGGTTTCAGAATATCCGACGGCGGCGCTCAAGGATATTACGGTGTGACCCCCGACTTAACAACATTGGCAAAAATATTAGGGGGAGGACTTCCAGGTGGGGCCGTGTGTGGAAAAGCAGAAATAATTAATATGATAGAACCAAGGGATGACGCCTATTTCAACAAAAACAGAAGAATCGCCCACAACGGGACATTTAACGCCAACCCGCTCTCTGCATCTTCAGGCATTAAAGCTTTGGAAATACTAAAAAGAGACCCAATCAACGAAAAAGCAATCGGAATGGGAAACCTCCTTAAAAGAAGCCTTAATGAAGTCTTATCTAAACAAGAAATTCCCGGGTGTGTCAGTGGTGTGAATTCATTAATCCACATTAGGTTGGGAACTGACCACGACTGTGATCATGAGATATGTATATTATCTAAAGAAGATATGGGAAAGACGACAAACTCCGCCAGAAATGCACAACTAAATCTCGCACTTTTAAATAATGGAGTCCATTCGGGGACTAGATTCATAATGAGTGCATTTCATACTGAAGAAGACATAGCCAAAACTGCAGAAGCCTTTGGAAACGCTTTAACTGACGTAAGAGCAGAAGGTTTAATTTAGTTATCCCAGCTAATAATGCAGGAAGTCCTACCGTTGGAATTTACCAATTCCAACCCTTCTCCAGTAGGTTTTAAGTGTGTCTGAAAAGCCCTGATTAGGTTTTTATCTTTTTCTGTTTCTTGGTTTACATAAAGTCGCTTTCGAAGATCCTGCAGGGCATCTTCATCAGATTTATATATATGTGGACCCAAATGATCCAAGACGCTCAGTTCAGGGGTTAGACCCATATGCCACAAAACGTCCATTAGTTCCGGAACTCCGGGTAAATGAACTCTTTTCTCTCCATGAACAACTTCCCAAAGGATTCCAAGATGCGCTTGCGGGGACTTCATAAAGGCAACTATAACAACGTGTTTACTAGCATATCGGTTCACATTTTGCAGAAATTTTTCTATGTCCTCTATTCCATACGTGACATGGGAGCACAAGGCTCCTTCATGAACTTGTATGACCGCATCTTCCCAAAGTGTAAAAACTGGTTCAACATTTTGGATTTTCGCTTCTTCACAACTCTTTCTTAGCTCTTCAAGCATACTTCTTGATGAATCTGCAACTGTCACTTTTTTTCTGGTTAAGGCCAGAGGCAACGCTAGCCTACCAGCCCCACCACCGATATCAACCAAAGTTTTACATCCGCGGAATTCCTCTTCAAGCCTATCGACTAGAGCATCACCTTTTCGATAGGGATCATCCCTAAATTGCTCAGCCATGCCTTTCCAAAAATCCTGATGTGGATCAAAGTTTTGTTGAGCAGATATGGATTGGGCGTGATGAACCTGAACTTGACTCCGCCACCTCTGAACCGCATTTTGAGATTCACCTATCATTAAATTTATGATCTTGTCAGCTTGTTAATTCTACCGCCAATTAACCATTCAGCTACGAAAATATTACCTTCGCCGTCTGAAGCTATCCCGTGAGGGCTGTTGAATTTCCCTGGAACCAAGGTGCTGTGGGGAACATTAGGCCATCCTTCATTGAATTTGAAGGCTCCGGTATTTTCTCCTAAGTAGGCTACTGGTTCATCATCCACATCCAGCAGTGTTATCCGTGACCCCCGCAATTCTGCCACAATAAGAAACTCGCCCCAGGCTGCGAAGCCACTAGGGCTATGGAGCCAATCAGCCCCAGCACCAGTGCCAAATGCTCGTAAGAAACGACCCTGGGGTGAGTAAACTTGAATCTGACCATTACTCCTATCGGCTATATAGAGTTCATGATTTTGTTTTCTCGTATCTATCCATATGCCATGAGGTGTTGCAAATCGACCACCTTCACCTTCAGTCCCATCAATACTCATACGATAGTCGCCAGATTTATTATAAAAATGGATGAGACTCGACCCGTACCCATCGGCCACAATAATCGTTCCGTCACCTCCATCTTTTTCTTCGTACACAGCAACGTCAGTTGGAGAGTATTTTTCGCCTGATTTGTATGTTTCAATATCCGGCCTTGCAATTGACATTACATGACCCCCACCAACAGAAACTTTGACTACCTGAGCTGACAAATTGTCCGCAAGCCACAAGAATTCATCCTTACCTTCTTGAACAAGGGTCATTCCGTGAGCGTTTTGAACGCCCGCTTCCCATGAACTGACTAGTTCTCCATCCTGACTAAACACCAGAATCTTAGGTTCACTTTGGTGGAATGTTATGACATTCCCGGTTTTAGGGCTTACGACTATTCCATGATGGGCCCAGCCATCTTTCACACTATCAGAACCCGGCGCCTCAACCCATTTTTCATGCCATGAATAATTATGATTTGAATTTCCTATTTGCATTTTGGGGACCTCCGCCATTATATTTGATATTAGTTGGAATTATTAAAGGTCGAACGGCATACCTTTAGCTTAAAACTAATTTAGTTAATCTTCCGCCAATTAACCATTCTGCCACATATATATTTCCTGATTCATCCACAGTGATTCCATGGGGGCTATTGAACCTTTCTGGGCCCAATCTAGAAGGCCTCTCAATTAGTCCAGATTCAGAAATTTCATTTGGCCACCCTTCAGAGGATGCAGCAAGATCGTCTGGAAACAAATACCTGACTAATTTATCATCTAAGTCCAGTATCGCTAGTCTCGCTTCAAGTTCAGCCACTATCATCAAATCGTTGGTTATCGCAAATTCACTCGGGGTGGTGAAGAAATCTTCCCCAAATGTCCTTAAATAATCTCCATTCAGACTGAAAACTTGAACCCTTCCATTGGCTCTGTCGGCGACATAAAGTTCAGGACTAGGTTTTCTACGATCGATGACTATCCCGTGCGGACAACTGAAAGGCCCTGAACCCGTGGACCCATCTATTGATAGAGTATATTCGCCCTGTGCATTATATTTATGAACCAGGCTGGCACCATAACCATCGGCTACCCAAATGTCTCCTGAGCCACCAAACCGAACTTCGTCAACTGCTATTGAAGTCGGGGCATATCTAATCTGCTGGTAATCGTCATGCTTGGGCATAGTCAGGTTTAAGAGCAGGTTACCTTCCAAATCATATTTAAGGACTATCCCCGATTTATTATCTGCCCCAGGTGGATATTCGTAGGAGAACTCTGGCAACCTTTTGGAACCGTTGTCGGCAATCCATAAATAGTCATTTCCATCCTCATTCACCACCGTAATCCCATGTGCATCTGTGAAATCCCCACGCCAAGAATGAATCAAATCACCTTCCTGACTGAAGATTAGTACTTCTGAACTCCCACTATCACACGAAACTATAAGACCATCTGACGTGGTAGCCATCCCTGGATGTGCCCATCCAGATAACGACTCCTGGGTCTGATGATGCTCTCCCCAATTCTCCACCCAATCGTAACTTGGAGTATTCATCACATTTCCTAAGGTGTCGTAGTGGGCTGAAAATTTATTTTCAGCCCACAGTCTATTTAAGGGTGAAGAATTACTTTAGTGTAACCATCCACCCTTTGATCAAATTTCGTGTAGGCGTCTGGGGCATCATCAATAGAAACCTCATGCGAAACCACGAAACTGGGGCTAGCCTTCTCGGCAATAATCAAATCCCTGAGATAGGCGTTATATTTCTTTACGTTGCATTGTCCAGTGCCCAAACGCAAACCTTTTTCAAACAGTTTGCCAAAATTTAACAGTAAAGCGCCCGATTTAGCTGATTCATTGACTCCTCCTGGATCAGAAGGCACGTACAATCCTGGTATTCCCATCATTCCTGTGGGTTTGGTTACATCAATCATTTGGTTCAAAACCACATTGGGAACCTCCTCCTGCTCTCCACCAGCAGCAGAGGAGCCTTGAGCTGCTGCTTGATATCCGACAGCGTCTATTCCCTTATCAACTCCCGTGTCATTCCTTATGTCTTTAATCTGTTCAACAGGATTACCATCATCGAAGTTGATTGGAATCGCACCAATACTCGCTGCTTTATCCAGCCGCTCCTGAACGTGATCTATACAATACACTTCAGCTGCCCCTCTAATCACTGAGCTATAGGCAGCCATCAATCCCACAGGGCCCGCACCAAACACAGCCACACTCTCACCTGGACTAACATCTGCAAGTTCGGCCCCGTGATATCCCGTAGGAAATATATCCGCCAACAAGGAGAAATCAGCCTCAAACTGATCTCCTTTAGGGAGAGGCAAACAGTTAAAGTCAGCGAAAGGTACTTGCATATACTCAGCCTGTCCTCCAACCCACGGTCCCATGGCTACATAACCATATGCACCACCTGCAAATCCAGGGTTTACCGTGGTGCAAAACCCTGTATAACCTCTCTGGCAGTTTTTGCAAAACCCACAGGCAACATTGAAAGGCATCACGACCCTATCGCCAACCGATAGGTTTTTAACTGCAGAGCCTGTTTCTTCGATAATTCCCATATTTTCGTGGCCAAATACGATACCTGGCTCAGCGGCTGTCCGGCCTTCATACATATGCAGATCAGATCCGCAAATACAACTCGATGTGATTTTTACAATAACATCGTTAGGGTGCTTTATTTTGGGATCATCAACAGTTTCTACGGCGACCTCAAATGGTTTTTTATAAACAACGGCCTTCACTGTGTTTCGCCTCCTTGTTTTATATGGCTAACCTACTCAGAACAGGGCACATATTATTATTAATACAGCCCTCTGACAAATCGTTATATGTAATAAAACATAAGAAAATATGTTTTAATCTCTTTATTATAGTTTTAGGGTGTTATTATCCGTTCAAATAAAACCACTTTTAAGTTGGCGGTACTGAAATGAAATATTTGAAAACCATCGGATTTAATTCAAATCAACCCATAGGCCGTGGCTTCAATTATCCATATGATATAGCTTTTAGCGAAGACCAGAGGATATTTGTGCTCAACCGGATGGGAGGGCATAACTCGTCAGGTATAAGAATTCAAATCTGCACCTACGATGAAGACTGGTTAGGTGAATTTGCTACAGGTCCCGGAAAAGGTGATAGCCAGTTTGTGATACCAGTTTGTATGTCATTCAACAGCAAAGATCTACTGTATGTGACTGACGAATCACTCAATGACGTCAAGGTATTTGATAACCAAGGCAACTACATCACCAAGTGGACTACAAATATTACTGGACCTCAAAAATTTGCAGGGCCCAGTGGAATTGTGCATGGGTCAGATGACTCTGTTTACCTGGTTGAACAATACGCAAACAAAATAAGCAAGTTCACCGAGGACGGCCAATTCCTCTTCTCATGGGGTTCCGAAGGTGAAGGTGAAGGTGAGTTCAATTTACCGTGGGGAATTTCTAAAGATGTAGAAGGACACCTCTTTATCGCAGATTGGGGTAATGACAGAATACAGAAATTCACCGCCGATGGAGAATTCATCGCCGCATACGGTGAATCAGGATATCAAGACGGGCAATTTAACAAACCCAGCTCAGTTGCTATTGATAGCAAAGGATTCATCCACGTAGCCGACTGGGGCAATGAAAGGGTACAAGTATTAGATCCTGACGGTGAATTCCACCAGTTGCTTGAAGGTGAAGCGACTCTCTCAAAATGGGCAGAAGAATGGCTTGAAGTAAATCTAGATGAGTACGATTTGAGAAAAGAGTCGAATTTGTTAGTCAAGGAACTACCAAACCATCTTCAAACGCCTTACCACAGGGCATCTCAATCAGAGCCTATATTCTGGGGACCAGTTTCAGTGAAAATAGATTCAGAAGACCGTCTATATGTCACTGAACACAGTAGACATCGCATCCAAATATATGAGCAATAATCATAGAAAATATAGTTAAAAAGAAGATACGAGGCAAAAATGGAGTCAACAAGTAGAGTGTTAGCAGCGCATTTGGCAAGAAGGGCTGGATTTGGAGCCACCCTTGAAGAGCTAGATACCTACAGTGAGATGGAATATGAAGATTTGGTTGAACATCTAATAACAAAGATAGACTCCTCTCATATATCCGATCATCTGATTTTTAGGAGGCACGTTGACCTCCATACCATGCAGGGACATAACGCCGTCTATTGGAGTTATAGGATGATTTCAACTGACAATCCTTTCATAGAAAAAATGGCCCTGTTCTGGCATGGAGTTTTCGCAACCGCTGAAAACAAATTAAACAACATAGGATCATTAACAAACCAAATAGATATGTTTAGGAGACATGGTATTGGCAGATACGACGATCTTTTGGTCGAGTTGTCAAAAGACCCTGCAATGCTCATCTGGCTCGACAACCACACCAACCATAAAGATTCGATCAACGAGAATTATGGTAGAGAAATCTTAGAACTCTTCTCTATGGGGGTAGGGAACTATACCGAGGATGACATCAAAGAGTGTGCAAGAGCTTTTACAGGATGGACTGTGAAGAACGGGGAGTACCTGTCCATGATGGCAGTTAAAGACTCCATATGGCCATATGGAAGAATCCTATGGCACCATGAATACAGAGCCACTGACCACGATACCGGTGAGAAAAGATTTTTGGGTGAAAGCTCAAATTTCAATGGTGATGGTGTTATAGATGTGATCTGCAGGCAAAGAGCCACCGCTAATTTCGTGGCTCGGCATTTATATAATTTCTTCGTTGCAGATGAGGTTCCAGTACCGCAGTGGTCCAGTACTCCGCCAAAAGATCCTGAAGCAATAAATATCCTTGCAAATTCATACATGGAATCCAACCACGATATAAGGTCTATAATGAGGATATTATTTAATTCCGATTTCTTCAAAGACTCTAAATTCAAAAGGGTCAAAAGCCCTGCTGAATTGGTTATTGGCACTCTCAGAAACACCAGAGAATACCAGGTACCAGACGGCGGAGAAATAGGTATATACGACATAGGGGAAGAGTCGGGTTATATGGGTCAGAAATTGCTGGACCCACCTTCGGTCGAAGGTTGGCATACGGGGGAAGAATGGATCACTAGCGGCTCTCTAGTAGACCGGGTTAATTTCGCTACAAGCCATCTTGGTGATGATTCCAATCCAGGAGTTAAAAACCTCATAGAAAGAGTAGGGTTCGAAAATAAGCAACCCGGCAAGTTAATAGATGATTGCCTAAAGACCCTTGGTTATGTTGAAATCGAAACAGACACTTATCAAAAATTAGAGGAAGTGGCAGCTGCTGGATTAAAACAATCTGATTCTTCTGACGGAGTCTCTTCTAATTTGATTATCGAACTATTCAAATTAATAGTCTCGAGTCGGGAATACCAGCGATGTTAAAAAAGAATCAACTTATTCAAAAAGGTTAAACACCTGGTTCTCCTGCTGAAGAACCTGTACAAAGGTGGCACATTTTGGCATGTCCTTAATTTTTGTGGCACCAATGTAGGTGCATGCTGATCGAACCCCCCCAATGATTTCTGTCATTGTATCCTCGACTTTCCCTTTGTAAGGAATTCTGATTTCCTTCCCTTCGGCACCACGGTATCCATCTTTTCGTGCTCCATGAATTTCCATGGCCCTATCAGAACTCATGCCATAAAATTCCATTTTGCCGTCTAAAATGTCAATCTCAGATTCTTCATGGCCTGCCAACATACCTCCCAACATAACAAAGTCAGAGCCCGCCCCAAAAGCCTTGGCAACATCTCCCGGGTATACACAACCACCATCTGCAATTACCTGACCGCCCACTCCATGAGCGGCATCTGCACACTCAATAATTCCAGAAAATTGAGGAATTCCCACCCCGGTCATCAACCGTGTCGTACATACAGAACCCGGCCCTATCCCACATTTAACTATATCTGCGCCCCGCAAGATAAGCTCCTCTGTCATTTCCGCAGTAATTACATTCCCGGCGATTATGGTCTGTTCGGGAAATTCCTCTCTGATTTGCCCCACAAAATCCACAAAATTTTCGTGATATCCATTGGCTACATCAATAGTTATAAAGGGAATTTCTGGGTACTTTTCCAGAACAACCTTAAGAGTTAAAAAGTCGGAAGCATCCTCATCCCAAATTCTGTTGGTTCCAGTACAAATGGATACGTAATTCAGATCTAGCCCGCTGGCAACTGCATTATCCCAGTTCTCTGGTTCGTAATGTTTTCTCAAAACAGTCAACATTTTGTAATTCTGGAGAATTTTTGCCATCGAAAAAGTACCAACACCGTCCATACTGGAAGCGATAATTGGAATCCCTGTGAATTCTTTACCAGAATTTAAAAACTTAAACTCTCGTTCCATGTCAACATCTTTTCTGGATGTTAGTTTAGAACGTTTTGGTTTCAATAAAACATCCTTGTAATCAAGCTTTAAATCGGATTCTATTCTCATTAATTATCACCGTTGACCCATTGTATGACTGCAAGTCTTTACAGTAACTCGACAATTAATTCTAACCATACGAACGAATGAATAATAGGTCCCTCAGTTTACCAATGATGGTCTTACAAGTTGTATGGTTTGAAAAACCACTATAAAGTTCGCGAATCTATAGCATCATAAGGATCATCCAAATATGGTTTGGCAAAACGAAATAAATGAACTCAACAAAAGACTGGAAATGGCCCACGGAATGGGTGGTCAAGAAGGCATAGATAGGCAGCATTCTAACGGTAAACTAACCGTCCGCGAACGTGTACAGGCCATTTCTGATCCAGGGACCTTTAAAGAATTGTCGGCATTAGCAGGCAGCGCTCGCTACAAAAACAACGAATTAGTAGATTTCACCCCATACCCTAGAGTGATAGGCACGGCACGTATTGGTGGTATGCGAGTGATGCTGGATGGTGGGGATTTCACCGTTCGGGGTGGGGCAGGGGAGAGAGGCACTGGTAGCCAACCAAGCTCACTAAAATATGCTTTGCAATGGCGTATTCCCCTAGTTCGTTTACTTGATGCAGTGGGTGGCAGCGTAAGAACATTTGAGCAAATCGGTAGGACCTATTTACCAGATGGAGGTGGGACTTCTAAAGCCGTTGATTTATTGAATGAAGTCCCTGTAGTCTCAGCCGTCTTGGGATCCGTAGCTGGATTACCTGCAATTGAAGCGTGTCTTTGCCATTTCAGCGTCATGGTAAAAGATACGAGTCAAGTTTTCGCGGGAGGACCCCCTGTGGTAAAGGCCGCTTTGGGCTACGACGTTACTAAAGAGGATTTAGGAGATCACAACAGCCAAGTTTTCAAAACTGGAGTAATCGATAACCTAGCTGATTCAGAAGAAGAAGCTTTCAAGATGGTTCGTCAGTTTCTCAGCTATCTGCCGTCTAGTGTCTGGAAAAAACCACAACGTTTAGACACCCAGGATGACTCTGCTAGAAAGGAGGATGAACTTCTGTCCATTATTCCTCGAAGAAGCAAAAGAAAATATGACCCTTATAAAATATTGGAATATGTAATGGACCGCGATTCATTTTTTGAAATTGCACCATTTTACGGCCAATCCAAAATAACGGGTTTAGCAAGGGTAAATGGGTATCCTGTAGGGGTATTAATGAACAACCCAAATCAATTAGGTGGTTCAACCGACGTAGCCTCAGGGGAAAAAACTATAAGGTTGGTAAGCCTCTGTGAAACGTTCCATTTGCCCATTGTTTCGTTTGTGGATGAACCAGGCTTCATGGTGGGGCTCGACGCTCAAAACCAGGGAATAGTCAGAGCTGGGGCAAGATTGGTAATTGCAAATGCTCGAAGCCAAACACCATGGATAAGTTTTTATATAAGGCAAGCATACGGTGTCGCCGGGCAGACAAACCACAGACCAACAGGAATGTATCACAGATATGCGTGGCCTTCGGCAAAATGGGGTTCTATGCATATTGAAGGGGGAGTGTCCGCAGCATATCGAAGAGAAATAGCTGCCTCAGAAAACCCAGAACAAAAAAGGCTGGAGATTGAAGCACGTCTTCAAGCAATGGCATCTCCATTCAGAACTGCTGAGGACACGGGAGGAGAAAGCAGTTCACACGGAATTGACATAATAGACCCTAGAGATACTAGACCTCTATTGTGTGACTTCGTGGACATGGCGCAAGACATGCTTGATACCCAATTAGGTCCTCCTACTTCTCCTTATATTCCTTAGGCTGGCTAGCATTCAATAACGTAGGCCAGATAGCCACGCAACCCGTCACAAGTAAAATACCCATTAACCCGTCTAGGAATATTGCCACCTTCACCCCCCACATTTCAGCAATCGTACCGGAAATCAGTAGGCCTAGCGGCAAGGAATATACAGCAAGCTGCCTCAAACCCATTACTCTTCCTCTCAAATTATCTGGGGTCAGTGACAAAAGCATCATCGCAATGGCAACCACACACAGCGACTGTCCGAGCCCTGCCAAAAATAAAACGGGCAGTGAGGAAACAAAATTGGGAACCAATGCTAATAAAATGATGGCACCACTCCATAGAGCAGCTCCTCCAATGGAGAATCTACCTATTTTTCCTGACCCATCTCTACCTCCGGCAATGAGGGAGCCTAAAACCGCTCCACAAGAATAGCTCCCCATCATAAACCCCAAACCTGTCGAGGTGGAATCGAAAACCTCTTTCGCCAATACAGAAATGAGCCCAAAATAGATAGGGAAAGTAGCTAAATTGATAATCACTGCCAAAACCAGAAGTCCCGCAACAACTGGAGTCTGCTGAATAAATTTCATCCCGATCTTGAAATTATTAATCACATTTAAAGTACCTGCAGAAGATTTCACAGATATCTCTCCTATGCTGATAGCGCAAAAAAGGGATATAAAATAAAGCCCTACTATAATTCCGTAGCTGACTCTTACACTCAGGAAAGCTAGGACAACACCGCCTACTATAGGTCCTATCATTTGAGTTACATCACCCCCCGCCCTTGATAAGGCTACAGCATTATTCAAATTCTTATCCCCTACGACAGCAGGTAGGATTGACTGACGAATAACCATATCAAACGTTTTTGAAAGTCCAAGAAACCCGGCCATGATTAATATGGCTGTAGTGGTCAGAACACCTGCAAATGCAATGCACAAGATAACTATTCCATTTAAAGCAAATGATCCTCTGATCAACACTAAGAGAATTTTCCGGTCAAACTTATCCACAACGACTCCAAAAATGGGGGACATAATAGTACCCATAAATCTCAAGGCGCCGTAAAGTCCTACAAGAAGTGGCGAGCTGGATATTTCTAATATCAGCCAGGACAGAACTATGAGTTCCATATATTCCGCCCAGGCCTGTAAACAATCGGACGCCCAAAGGTAACGGTATTTTTTTATTTTGAAGCTACTGAAAATTCTGGTTATATATAGTCTTGTTATGCTTATCATCTTTAAAACGGTACCAATATCTGGAAATACAGCCAGCAAATATATACCCTTACCCACATGAATGCACCTGTCACGACAACATAACCTCTTAAAGGTAATTCAAGAATGGGCAAAAGCATAAATCCCGATGACACAAGACTGAAATGGAAAGAGGCAGTTTCAACAGAGACTACCACGGAAGGAGTCATGCCTTGGAGAATCCCTTTCGCTCAAAAAGATCTATTCGCATGGCAACTTGTGGACCGTGCTGCAATGCCCGCTGGTGTACGACTTGAATTTAGGAGCAACACCTCGTATTTAGAAATGTTTTTTGATTCCATATTTTTTGATTCCATACCGGATAGAAGTCCAGTAGATATATTTTGTGACGGAGAATTACTGGCTACATTACCGACAGCCAATCTGAATTTTCTGAGAGTAGAGAATTTAGGTTCAAAAAATAAAGCAATTCAGATTTGGTTACCACAGTGGGGAGAACTAAGAATTAAAAAATTGGTAATAGAGGACAATGCAATATTGACTGAACCCGAGGCGCGGAAACACCCGGAATGGGTCACCTATGGAAGCTCTATTACTCAATGTAGAGCTGCTGATTCACCTAGTCAGACATGGCCGGCGTTAGTTGCTCGGAAAAACCATCTGGAATTGACATGTATGGGATATGGGGGACAATGCCATCTAGATCCAATGATTGCCCGTACAATCCGAGATCTCCCCGCAGATATAATCTCTCTTTGTTTAGGCATAAATATATATAGTGCATCTTCATTGAATCAACGTACATTTCAACCAGGTATTTTGGGATTTGTTCAAATTTTGCGAGAAAAACATATAGACGCTCCTATCATAGTAATGTCGCCAATTTATTCGCCTGGTAGAGAAGAAACCTTTAATGAGGTGGGAATGACCCTTCAGCTAATGAGAAGTGAGATAGCAAACTCTGTTGATATTTTAAAAGGGCTGGGAGATATGCATATCCACTATGTAGACGGTTTGGATATATTCGATAACCAATATGAGAATTTGCTTCCTGACAACCTGCATCCAAATAACGAAGGCTATTCGATTATGGCCAGCAATATTTCGAATTTCCTGGCTCCATATTTATGCCTTGAATGATTAGTTAGTAATAAAAAGCAACTTATATGAAGAAAATAAGTCGAAAGGGGTAAATCATATGCGGCTAAAAAACAAAGTTGCGTTAATAAGTGGCGGGGCCAATGGTGTGAAAAATGAATTAATGGGATTCGGTGGAGCCTGTGCGTGGAAATTTGTCCAAGAAGGGGCAAAAGTCGTGATTGCGGACATCGATACAGCCAATGGACAGAAAACCGTAGACCAAATAAAAGCGGAAAAAGGTCAGGTTGAATTTATAAAATTGGACGTGACGAAAGATTCGGACTGGAAAACAGCAGTAGACTTCGCAGTGCATACCTTTAACCAAATAGACATTTTGGTTAACTGTGCTGGTACCGCATCAGTTGAGCGGGTAGAAGAAACCACCGAAGATATCTGGGATGCCCAAATGGATATCCATGCAAAAGGAGCATTCTTAGGTACACAAGCTGTCATTCCGATAATGATCAAACAAGGTCAAGGGTCAATAATTCACTTATCGTCAATAAATGGCCTGATTGGTAGCCAGAGCTCTACGGCATACCATGCCGCTAAGGGAGCAGTGAGACTGCTGGCAAAAAATACGGCTATACAGTATGCAAAAGACGGAATAAGAGTGAACTCAGTTCATCCTGGATATGCCGATACTCCATTAACGAAGCCTCTGTTCGCTGATGAAGATGCATTAGCCCTGAGGCTTAATAAGGTTCCATTAGGTAGGATTGGAACGGCGGGTGAAATTGCCAACGGAATAATTTATTTAGCATCTGATGAGTCTTCTTTCGTTACTGGTTCAGAATTAGTCATAGATGGCGGAATAACTGCTCAGTGAAATGAGCACCCCAGAAGTCGCATTTGATAGTTTTTTGATATGTTTTCATGGTCATTGTAATCTGTGTAATTCATGGGTTGATTTTCTGATCAAACGAGACAGAAAAGATGTTTTTACCTTCACTTCCCTCCAGTCAAATGGAGGTAGAAATGTATTACTCAGTCATGGGTATAGTGAAAGCAACCTTGAATCCTTGGATAACATAGTAGCCCTCAACGCAGGCCAAGTATCTATGAGATCGGATGCTGTGATAGAAATCTTGGTTGCCTTAGGTGGAATTTATAAGCTAGCAAGATTCCTTAAATTGATACCATCATCCTTCCGAAACTTTGTCTATGACACAGTAGCAAAAAGACGATATCGATGGTTCGGGAGAAAAGATATCTGTCGCATACCCTCCACAGAGGAGTCGCAAAAGTTTCTTGAGTAGATCGAATACCAAAAAAAGACCAGTTTTCCTTCGGGCCAAATGGAATGGCAACACCTTCTTAAGCCTGGTAGCTTTCCGTTTTTCCAACACTCGTATGTTAGGAATACCCACCTTCGGGTGGAGAAATTTTGACGAGGTTAATCTAAGATTTTATGTACGGGGAACAGAAAATCAAAAAAACAAAAACGGTGTCGTATTCATTAAAGAAATTGTCCCACGCTGGTTAGTGAGCACTATAGCTAGATTACTTTACCGTGAAAATTACCAAAACAAAGACATGAATAATTCTATTGAATCGAGGCCAGATTCGAGTAAAATCATCAGCTACGAAATAAGGGAATCAGATTTAAGCAATAAATTTTCTGCATTTGTGACTACCCCGGAGAAAATGCCAACTCCTGATAGTTTAGAGGCATTCATAACAGAACATTATTGGGGATTCTCTAGTAGGAACTCTGAAAAAACAATGGAATACGAAGTAGAACATCCGCAATGGACAGTCTCAAAAGTCGAGGACTATTCAATCACATTTGACTTTGAAAAAGTCTATGGGCACAGATTTTCATTCCTTTCTGACCAAAACCCGCATTCTGTATTCTATTGTGAAGGGTCTGACATAATTGTGAGAATGGGAAAAACACTCAATTTTTAAGTGCCATTAAAGTATTTTCTGCCTTGCTAATGAGATCTTCCACCGAACCTCCTAGAAACATAACATGTCCCATTTTTCTTCTAGGGCGCACCGATTGTTTACCATACATATATAACCTTGCAGAACTGTCAGAATACAATTCGAATTTATGATCAGTATCGCTCAATATATCCGCTTCTTCTCCTAGAATATTAAGTAAAACCGAAGCATTCAAAAAGTCTGGTTCTATAACTGGTAATCCCACTAAAGCTCTTACCTGGCTCTCATATTGTGAAATACTGAAGGCATCTATAGTGTGGTGACCTGAATTATGTGGCCTTGGTGCTATCTCATTCACAAGTATTTCATCTGTTGCGGTTAAGAACATCTCAACACAGAAAACTCCTGCATCATCTAAACATCCAATTACTTCTTTCGCGAGATCTATGGCCTTATTTTGTATCTCAGTTTTTAGTCTTGGAGGAGAGATACTCATCCGAAGGATACCTCCCTGGTGTGTATTTTCCGTTGGAGGGTATGCAACCAAATTTCCTTTGCCATTCGAAACAATTATCACAGACATCTCAAGTCGATAATCAACAACCGATTCAATAACCCAAGATTCACCATGAATTGCCTTTAACAACTCTCTCTCTTGAGTGTCATTTTCAATTTTCCACTGTCCGTGACCATCGTAGCCCAGTGTTGCTGTCTTTACGATCCACGGCTTAGGAATTTTTATACCCTTGAATTCTTGCGCATTCAACACAAATTCGTGAGGAGTCACAGGAAATTTATTCGACGACAAGAAGGTTTTCTCTTCAATCCTGTTTTGAGCCAGTTTTAAACTTTTACTACCTGGTTTGACCAAATGAGTTTGTTCTAATTTCGTTACAAGCCGGCTAGGGACATTTTCCCATTCCAAAGAAATGGCATCCACATTATTGGAAAAGAATATTATTTGTTCCTCATCATCAAAAGGTGCATCAATTGAATAGGTGGAATACCGTTTAGCAGGGGCCAGCGGATCTGGGTCCCAAACAGCCACCTTATAACCCATCCTCAAGGCAGCTTCAGTAAAAAATCCTCCTAACTGACCTCCACCCAGCATCCCTAATGTTGAGCCAGGAGGAAGTATCGAAACTGATGACATTAACTAATCACCCTTGGCTTCAGGGTTTTTTAGCACGGTTTCAGTCAGATTTTCCCGCCAGGATCTTAATTTATCTCTTACTTTAGAATCGGAAACCGCTATTATCTCTGCCGCCAAAATAGCGGCATTTTCTGCACCCCCTATAGCCACCGTTGCAACAGGAACACCTCGGGGCATTTGCACAATAGACATCAAAGAATCCATTCCTTTCAAATATTCCAATGGCACTGGTACTCCTATAACCGGAATTATAGTTTTTGCTGCAAGCATTCCTGGTAAATGAACCGCCCCTCCGGCACCCGCGATGATAACTTTAATCCCGCGATTTTCGGCTGTTTCGGCATATTCATAAAGCCAGTCAGGGGTTCTATGAGCGGAAACTACTCGCAGCTCATTATCAATGGCTAACTGATCTAAAATTTCCGTTGCTTGCCTCAAAAGTGGGAAATCTGATGTACTTCCTCCAACAACAGAAACTGTTGGGCCAGAACTATTTTGTAACTCTGTCATTTCCGCCTCCATTTTCGATATATTTTATATCTATTTATAGTTTCATGATCCGATTTAACCTTTTAATAGAACCCTAGTGTCCATAAGTCAATTCTTTGAATTTAATATAATCTTTGAAACTTTGTTCAGAATTTCCAAGCATCTGGTTAAGTATGCTGCGATGTTTGTATGACGCCCAATGTCCAGGATCTAGTGAGATCGCTCGGTTCAAATCATCCATTGCTGAATCTAATTCACCGACATCTGACTAGGCCAGGGCCGTGTTATGCAACGCGTCTCGGTAGTCTGGATCTATTTCCAAAGCCTTCTCGAAAGCAATGACAGCCTCGTCTGGCTTAGACAAACAAAGTTTCGCCACTCCTATGTTGTTCCAGGCCATAGCATGCTCAGGATTGTGTCTGATAGTTACTAGAAAACACTTTATAGTCTCAACATGATCTCCTCGGTTGGCGAGGCAGTTACCTTTCCTAAATTGCTCCTGCCAACTACAAGATTTCAATATTAATTCCTCTTTTGGGGACTGAAAAATCACTTACCTGGTGAGACAGCTGCATTTGAAGCCATGATTTCACCATACTAAAATTAACATGCCTATTGTAGTATTTATGGACAATGGATTCAGCAAACCAAGATCTAAATCTTAGTACATCAATCCTCCCTGGCATGGTAGATGCATCGCCAGAGATGCATCATGCCAAATTAAACTTAACTGCGAAGATTAATACGATTCTCACAAAATATGGCTACGATATATTTGATTGCCCAATAATGGAATCAACTGAACTGTATGCAATGAAGTCCGGAGGTGAGCTTACTAGTCGGTTATATTCCTTCGTAGAACCAGGCGGTATAAGTGTCAGCCTGAGACCTGAATTTACATCTTCAGTGATAAGATTCTATGTCTCAAACGAGGCCGTTCACAAAAAAACCGTCAAAAAGCAATATCTCGGTCCGGTTTTCAGGTATTTTGATTCCAACCAAGGGTTGAATCAGAGACAATTTACCCAGCAAGGCTGCGAAATAATTGGTGATTCCAGTATAGGGTCCGATGTAGAAATTCTTAAGCTTAGCCTGCTCGCTTTGGCTGAATCTGGTTTAGAGAAAGTTACAATCAAACTAGGTCATATGGGTTACATAAGATCAATACTTGAAGATTTCGAACTAAGTGAAGCCTTGATAGGATTCACACTCTCAAATTTGCAAGTTTTAAACGAAAGTGAGAGTGGGATAGCTGGTTTGGTCGATATGGCTTCAGGGATAGGGCTAATAAATCCCGGAGAAAACCATGATGAAACAACGAATATCAAGACTGCCGAAACTCCGATGAGTAGTCTGGGTAGACGAACGTTTGAACAAATAACTAACCGATCCTTGAAAAAAAAATCACATTTGTTCTCAGTTGAAAAATATTCAAAAGCACTGACAAGACTTTCCTTATTTTTGAGTACTTTCTCAGGGGATATCAACAACGTTTCCAATAACATGACCACTGATCCTATTCACAAAGATGCTGCAAAATATTTTAAGCGTGTGATAAAAGAGTCAGCTAACGTGTCTGACATGGCAGTCGATTTCATTGTCGATTGTGCTGCACAACGTGGATTTACATACTACACAGGCATCATTTTTGATATCGAACATGTGTCAGACAACAAATCAATTCCGCTGGGAGGAGGTGGGAGGTACGATGGCCTGGTTAAACTTTTAGGGGGTCCGGAAGAAATACCAGCTACAGGTTTTGCAGTAAACGTGGATTCCATACTTTCAATAATCACGGTGGATGAATAAAAATGCTGTCAGAAGCCACTGAACTGAAATTAATTATTCCGAGTGATGGGGCAATGTATGAATCAACTTTGGAATTTATGGAAAAGGTTGGGCTATCCGTCACAAGGGAAAGCAAAAGAAGATATATAGCTCATATCCCAAATTTATCGGGAGTTACTGTCCTGCTACTTAGAAGCGCCGACATAACCTCCACGATAGAAGACGGTAGTGCTGATGTAGGCTTACTGGGTGAAGATCGCTATCTAGAACTTAGACAGGAGAATCTACCAACGGAGATCCTATTAGCAAACCTAAAATACGGTAATTGTTCCCTTACCCTTGGAGTTCCTAATTCATGGGCAGATGTGAGTTCTATTGCTGACGTGGCCGAAGTGGCAGTGGAATTCCGAGAACGAGGGTTGAGTATGAGGGTTGCAACCAAATCACCACGCCTTACGGAAAGGTATCTACTTTCTCATGGAATAAATTATTTTTCGCTAGTCCGATTAAGTGGAACGTTGGAGCTCGCGCCTGAAATGGGCTTTGCTGACATAATAGCTGATATAACTTCAACTGGCACGACCATGAAAGAGAACCAACTGAAAACGATACAGGGTGGAACAATTATTGAATCAGAGGCCTGTCTGATAGGTAACACAAACGAATTGTCCTCAAATGTAATTAAACTAGGTACAGCAAAACAGTTTATAAAGACAATTATAAGTAATTTTGAGAGTAAATCGAGTGGGATTGATGTCAGGTACAATCTGTAGAAAGAAAAGTTAAAAGCCGTCTATAAATATGCCTAACTTGCCCACTCATATACATTTTTCGTTTGAATCACTTGGAAAATATAACGATCTCGACTTGAGCAAGAATCTGGATGTATATCTTTTAGGGTCCACAGCTCCAGATATAAGAGTGATAACTAAACAAGATCGGTCCTTTTATCACTTTGTAAAGTTGGATTTTGATGGGGTGGGGGATGGGATCCGAAATATGCAATCCTTTCATCCTCAACTGAATTATCTCAAGGAAAAAGATAGCCATACAAGGTCATTTATGGCTGGATATGCCTCTCACCTGATTTTAGACGAAACATGGATTACAACAATGTTTCGTCCATTTTTTTCAGATGTGAATCTTTTCGGGGGCAGAAATCAAGGTCTTATTCTGGACCGGGCGCTCCAAATGCAATTAGACAAATCGTATTGGAAAACTTTGGAACAAAATTTGGCACATGTTGAATCATGTGAGATCGAGGTAGATGTGGAATTCCTGCGGGAAGAACCGCTGAAAGAATGGCAGAAATGGATATCCACATTGCTCAACCGAGAATTCTCATGGGACAGACTGGAATTCATGGCTAACCGAATCGCCAAAGGAAATTCACAGCACCCAGTGGTAGACCTTGCAAAAGATTTCATCGCGGACCCGGTGGGGGGTGTAGATGATATTCTCGAAAGGCTCCCAAATGGAATTTTAGAAGAATTTTCAAATCAGAGTTTGGAAAATATAGACAAAGCTCTCAAAGAGTTTACCTTATGAGAAAAGTGATCGGAGTCGAACAATCTCTAGATATTCTTTCTAAAAATAGGGGTATCGATCTAGAAGGGGATCCCAAATACATCTCACAATTTTCTGAGGCTATATTTGGGGAGAAAATGAGTTTATTGGATTATGTAAAAGAAATACTTACTAAGGTTAAAACAGGTGGAGATAAAGCTATTTATGATCTTTCATCAAAAATAGACGGGCAAAACCTGAAACAGATTTCTATGGGTAAAAAAGACCTTGAAAATGCCTACAAACACATACCTCCCAATCTTCGCGAAGCTCTAGAATTTTCGGCCAATCGTATTAAAAATTTTCATGGACGATCTATGCCAACCGATTGGCATGATAATGCTGAAGGGTATGGTCAAAGATATGTTCCTGTAAATTCGGCGGCTGCCTATATACCAGGTGGTACCGCAAAATATCCTTCTACAGTGCTCATGACAGCCATACCAGCTAGGGTAGCCGGAGTTGAAGAAATAGCTATAACATGCCCGATGCCTAAGAGTCCTTTGGAATATGCTTCCGTGCTTGCAGCAGCGTATATATCAGAAGTAGATCAGGTTTATTGCGTAGGAGGAGCACAATCCATCGGAGCCTTGGCATACGGTACCGAATCAGTATCGAAAGTAGATTTTATATGCGGCCCAGGTAATGTGTTTGTCACTTTAGCTAAAAAACTAGTCTATGGAGAGGTTGGCATAGACGGCCTCTATGGGCCTACAGAGACTGTAGTGATCGCCGACGAACATGCTAACCCAACATTGTGTGCTGCTGACTTAATCGCCCAAGCTGAGCATGATTCTTTAGCACGTCCAATCCTCATAACCACCTCTCCAAACATTGCTGCGGATGTAGAGGCTGAGATTTATTTACGCTTATCCAGATTAGACCGATCGGAAATAGCTACCAAATCAATTGAAACTCAGGGATTTATAGCAATAGTCAATAATCTTGAAGAGGCTTTGGAATTATCAAATTCATTCGCCCCGGAACACGTCTGCATAGCTACCAATGACCCAGAGAAGTTAGTCCCGGCAATAAAAAATGCCGGTATGATTTTTGTTGGAGAATTATCACATGAAGTACTCGGAGATTATGGAGCCGGTCCAAGCCATGTAATGCCTACCGCAGGCACGGCCCGTTTTAACTCTGGGTTAGGGGTGCAAAGTTTTCTTAAGACTATACCTGTGGTTACCATCGATTCTGATAATTCTTCAAAATTAGGGCATGTGGCGTCGGTGATAGCCAGAGAAGAAGGTCTAACTGGGCACGCAGAAGCAGCGGAGATAAGAATCGAACTTAACTAGTCCTATAATATGGTTGATTACAACTTTTCAAAGAAAGGCTATACATATGGAAATAGTTGATATACAAAAAATTATTCGGCCACATCTTGTGGATATTAAAACTTATGAAGCAATGGAGGCGCCAGAGGCCTTAGCGAAGAAGAGTGGTATCCCAGAGTCGGAAATCATCAAGTTGAATGGAAATGAAAACCCATATGGCGGTTCTCAAAAAGCTTTGGATGCCGTCGCTAAAACCCCGCTTCATATCTACCCAGACCCAAACCAAACAAATATGAGAATTGCCTTATCAGAATACACTGGTATGCCATCTGAAAATATTGTTGTGGGATCAGGGGCTGATGAACTAATAGATCTAATTTTCAGGCTGTTTATATCTGAAGGAGACAAAATATTAGACTGCGAACCTACCTTTGGAATGTATAGTTTTTGTGCAAGAGTGGCAGGAGGTGAAATCACACTGGTGCAAAGGGATGAACAATTCGATATTGATGTGCCTTCAGTTTTGGAGAGCATAGATGCCAAAACAAAGGTCATTTTTGTAACTTCCCCAAACAACCCGACAGGTAATATAGCCACTGAGTCCCAAGTGACTGATCTACTCGGTACGGGACTTTTAGTCGTAGTCGACGAAGCCTATTTCGAATTTTCAGGCCAGACTGTACAACATTTAGTTTCGCAGAATGAAAACCTAATTGTGCTCAGAACTATGAGTAAATGGGCAGGATTAGCTGGACTGAGGGTGGGTTACGGTATCATGCACCGTAAATTGGTGAAATATTTCATGGATGTAAAACCCCCATACAACGTCAACATTGCCGCTGAATCTGCACTTATAGCTTCATTGGAAGACGTGAATTATCTCCTAAGCAATGTGGGGAAAATAATAGAAGAGCGAGAAAGGATGTTTGAGCTAATAAATAACCTACCACGTGCAAAAGCTTGGCCTTCTCATGGTAATTATTTAATGTGCGAATTCGAGAAAAACGAGGCAGAAAGAGTATATGTGGAATTAGCCGCAAAGGGTATATTCGTTAGGAACTTTAACTCCCCTAGACTGAGGGATTGCTTCAGAATCGCTATCGGTACTGCCTCAGACACTGACAAATTAATGGCGGCCATGAAGATAATAATTTAACGGGATAATAAAAATGAGTAGAACCTCTGAAAACAAAAGGAAAACTACCGAAACCGACATATCAGTAAAGGTAAACTTGGATGGTACCGGTAATTACAAAGTTGAATCCGGTAATGGAATGTTCGACCATTTGTTAGCTCAAATTTCTCGGCATGGATTAATTGATCTTGAAATTTATGCCTCCGGTGACACTCATGTCGGCTGGCATCACCTTGTAGAAGATACAGCCATTGTGTTGGGAAGGTCCTTCAAGGAGGCTGTCGGGGAGGGTAAGGGGATAGTGAGGATGGGCCACACATTGGTACCGTTGGATGAAGCATTAGTCTTAACCGTCATAGACTATAGTGGGAGAGGGTATTCAATCATCGATTCGCCTCTCACAGAAAGTGATTTGGGAGATTTGCCTTCAGACTTGATTAGACATTTTATGGAGACTTTTTCACGGGAAGGTGGATTCAACCTACACCTTACAGTCATGGCCGGAATAAACAACCATCATATTGCAGAGGCCTCATTCAAAAGCATCGCCAGATCTCTAAAATCCGCTCTTTCGTTTGACCCACGGCAAGGGGAAGCCATATCTAGCACAAAAGGTACAATTAGTGGTTGATTACAGCTCCTGAAGCTCGAATTTATATTCCTCTATGACCGTGTTTGCAAGTAACTGCTCACACATATCAGCAACAACTGACTCGGCCTCTTTTTTTGAAGATTTGTCAATGTGTAATGTTATATATTTTCCAACCCGAACATCTTTAACAGAATCAAACCCCAGCTGGGACAGGGCTCCTGAAACAGTCGCCCCTTGCGGGTCACTGACCGTAGATTTCAAACTAACGTATATATTTGCGGCAAAGGCCATGGTCTAGTTGGAAAACCTCTCTGGTGCATTCGGTGAACTTTCATGAGAATTTATGAAATCTTTTATTCGGTCTTCATCAAACTCATCAAAAGCATCAATGAAAGTCCATGCCGTCAAAGCTATTTTAGTAGGCATCCCCGGATACGGCGACATTACTACTTTCAAATTAGCCTCTCTGGCCCTACCAACTATGCTCCCCAGTGACTCAACTAGTTGCTTACAATCATCGCTAGTAGGTTCAGCGCAGTTATATGCTATGGAAATACCCCCATGCTCAAGGTTATGAATTCGTTTCTCTTCTGGAATATATTCTGTATGTATTCCCCATGAAACGGGAGCAAGCGGTTGCGGATAGTGCCAACCAGATGCAGCTGGTACAGTTCTGTATGCTGGATGTTCTGAACCTTCGTCAATATGATCCTTCCCGTCGGATTCAATCCGCTTTCCTGGTCCATCAGGCACTTTATCAGCTGAACTACCTAAATCACCAAGCATAGGCAAAATGAGCCCTAATATAAGTAAAAGAGCAACGCCTCCGATCGCCAAACCTATAAAGACTCTAGTAAATTTTCTACGGTTTTGTCTTCTCCCTCTACGGGCAGCGCGAGCTTGGGTGGGCGTAGGTCTATTCTTAGGATTTTGTGTACTCATATTCTTTTATCAAAACACCATATTTAATTTTTTATCGTAGGTCTATCTCTGTAAGTTTATCGAAAGCTTCCCGATATCGTATACTCGTTTTGTTAACAATATCATCAGGTAATTTAGGTGCAGGGGGTTCTTTATCCCATCCTTGGTTAGCTAACCAATCTCGTACAAATTGCTTATCATAATTCGGTTGTGTACTACCTGGAGAATATAAGTTTTTATCCCAGAACCTACTGGAATCCGGGGTTAACAATTCATCAATTAAACTCAATTCGCCGTCAATGAACCCAAATTCCATCTTCGTATCAGCAATAATTATATCCTTATTCAGGGCATATCCGTGGGCAAATCGGTATACTTCCAACGTCATCTGTTGCAGCAAGTGGGTCAATTCTCCCCCAATCATATCCTCCATCTTCTCTATGGATATATTCTCGTCATGGCCAGTTTCAGCTTTGGTGGCAGGGGTAAAGATTGGACGTTCAAAAAGGTCCCCTTCCTTCATACCTGTAGGCATGGAAACTCCGGCTATCATCCCGTTATCTTCGTATTCCTGAAGAGCAGATCCTGTTATGTATCCTCGAGCCACACATTCAATGTCGATCCTCTCTGCCTTTTTTACTATCATGGATCTACGGCGTACGGCTTCCGAAAGACCCATATCCTCCATATCCATTGCAAAATTGATCAAATGATTAGGAACGATATGGTTTGTCATTCCAAACCAGAACACCGACATCTGATTTAGTATTGCCCCTTTCCCTGGTATCGCATTAGGCATCACAACGTCGTAAGCAGATACCCTGTCAGTGGATACCATAAGTAAAGTTTCTTCATCGATTGAATGCGTGTCGCGTACCTTGCCTCGGTGTACCAATTTAGCAACATTTGATTCTAATAAAATGTCCGAACTATCGATTGACATAGCTAACTAAGAAAGGCCTTATCGAAAATTTCATCAACGTACTTTGTGTAATGAGAATAATCGAAAAGATCAGCTAATTCTTGAGGGGACACTATGTCAGTCACCCTATGATCATTTGATATTAATTCTCTAAAATCCAACCCATTGTCCCAAGTTTTCATGGAATTTTCCTGAACAATCTTGTAGGAATCCTCTCTTGCAAGTCCTTTTTCTATTAGCAAAAGCATGGTCCGCTGAGAAAATAACAAACCTTTAGTGAGTTCCATATTTTCCAACATACGGTCCTCATAAATTCGGAGTCCCTTTATTACCCCCGTCAGTAAATTCGTAATGTAATCTAATGCCAGGCAAGAATCGGGTAGTATCAATCTTTCAGCAGATGAGTGGCTAATATCCCTTTCACCCCATAACGCCACATTTTCCATAGCGGTTATTGAATGACCCCTAATAAGCCTAGCCAAACCACATACTCTCTCAGTCAATTCCGGATTTCTTTTATGTGGCATTGAGGAGGACCCTGTTTGACCTTCTGTAAATGGTTCCTCTACCTCCCTAATTTCTGTCCTTTGTAAGCCCCTAATTTCAGTGGCGATTTTTTCAAGTGTTGCGGCAACCAAGGCCAAGGTTGTAATAAAATGTGCATGCCGATCCCTTTGGATAACCTGATTAGAGATCGGTGCAGGGGACAAGCCGAGAAGATCGCAAACATCCTTTTCAATCGATGGTGGAGCCGTAGCATGCGTGCCAACAGGACCTGAAAGCTTTCCGACAGATATGCTGCCGGTAGCTTCATGAAGTCTTTTCCTACCACGCTTCACTTCATCCCACCAAAGAGCAATTTTCAGCCCGAAAGTAATAGGCTCTGCATGAACCCCGTGGGTCCGACCCATCATCAGAGTATTTTTATGTTTAATCGCCGTTTGTTTCAGTGCGGCTTCTAGTTGTTCTAATTCAAAATCTAAAAGTTGCGCAGCTTCGACCAATTGTAGGCTTGTCGCTGTATCCCAAACATCACTTGTAGTAAGCCCCTGGTGCAACCAGCGCCCTTCTGGTCCCAAGTTGGCCGTCGTAGACTGCAAAAAAGCAGTCATATCGTGCTTTGTACGATCCAATATTTCATAAAATAGATCAAAGTCATAATTAGCCTTTCTGATTTTGACTATATCATCATCAGGAATCAGTCCTGCTTTATTCCAAGCCTCACAGACGGCTATCTCTATTTTTAGCCACTTGTCATATTTATTTTTATCCGACCAAACGGACTTCATCTTAGGCCGGGTGTAACGGTCAATCATTAATTTTCTCTAAACCAAAAAATTTCGAATTTATTTCGCTATATCTGTCCTATAGTACATATTGCTAAAGGTGATTTCACGGATATTTTCGTACACTACTTCAGCTGCTTGATTGATATCTGGTGCCAAAGCATTAACAGCAAGTACCCGCCCTCCATTAGTAATAATTTTACCTTCCCCGTCTAGCTTTGTTCCAGCATGGAATACATTTACCGAATCTCTATCTAATGCCAGCCCATCGATTGGGTAACCCGTCGTGTATGTCGAAGGATATCCACCAGATGCCAATACTACAGCAACACTCGCATCTTTTCTCCAGTCAACCTTAATGGAGTTCAATCGTCTATTCACACAGCTTTCGAATATCTCCAAAATATCAGTTCTAAGGAGTGGCAAAATAGCCTGAGTTTCCGGATCTCCCAACCTACAATTGAACTCCACAACTTTGGGACCTTCCGCTGTAATCATCATGCCCGCAAATATTGTCCCAATGAAAGGCTCATGGTCAGTTCTCATTGCTTCAACAATTGGACTTATCACCAAATCTCTAATTTCATTCTTTAAGTTTTGGTCCCAAACCCGAGGTGGAGAAAATGCCCCCATACCTCCTGTATTGGGTCCTGTATCTCCTTCCCCGATCCTTTTGTAATCACAAGCAGCAACTAGATCAGAAATAGATTCTCCATCCGTAAATGCAAACACACTTATCTCCCAACCGACTAGAAACTCTTCTATCACCAATGTTGTTCCTGCATCACCAAACACCTTTGTAACCATTACATCTTTAAGTGCAGATATCGCTTCGGATTGATCTTTGCAAATATATACACCTTTACCTGCTGCCAATCCGTCGGCCTTTAAAACCGTAGGAAAAGAATTCAGGCTTTCCAGGTATGAATTAGCACTCTCAGAATCCCGAAAAACTTTGTGTGAGGCGGTTGGGATATCCCATTTTTCCATAACATCTTTTGCGAAAGACTTACTGGATTCCAACTTGGAGGCAGAAGCTGTTGGTCCAAAAATAGGAAGTCCTGACTTCACAAAAACATCCACTATGCCCAAAGCCAAGGGAGCTTCTGGCCCGACTATAGTTAAATCAATTTCTCTCGCCAAGGCAAAATTTTTCAGTGCTTCAATGTCTGTGTCCGCAATTTCGACATTAGTGCCAATTGATTTCGTACCGGCATTTCCGGGAGCTATGAATAGCTTTTCTAATTTAGGACTCTGATTAATTTTCCAGGCAATGGCATGCTCCCTGCCACCACTACCAATAAGCAGTATTTTCAAGCTCGATTACCTTCCAAATGATATTGTTATGCTCAAGTTTTTTCTACTCCATAGAAGTTTATGGCATTTTCACTAAACACTTTCTGGGCTTCATTTTCACCCAAGACATCAAGTACTGTGTAAAAGTCTTGATCCGAATATACTCGGCGTGCCCGAGTCGAAGGTAAATCAGTCCCAAACATCAACGAATCCGGGCTCACTTTATGTATTTTCGTTATGGCTTCCTCTACATTAAGATCTACCCGCCCAAAACCAGTAGCTTTAACAGCCAATCCATCTCGAATAAGATTTAAAAGGATTTCAAGATTAGAATCAGATACACCTAGGTGGTCAATACAAACTTTGGGCAAAGCAGGGATTTTATCCTGCAATTGAGAGAGTGACTCGGGTCCTAGATATAGTTCCACATGCCATCCGACTAGATCATAGATCCTCGTAGCCATAGAGATCAAATCTTCGGCTCCGGCGGATCCTCCCCTGTTTAAATTAAATCTTACCGCTCTAATCCCATGGTTGTCTAAATTCAATATTTCTTCATCACTCACAGTTGCAGGGAGCTGGGTTACACCTACAAACCCTGACCCTAACGTCTTCAAGGCCGCAAGTAAATATGTTTGGTCAAATCCTTGAAATGAGCCAGATACTACAGCTCCACCTACTGAAGTGTAACTACAAATGCGTTCATAGTAATCGTTGATACTAAACTCATCTGGAAGATATCCATCGTTTAATTCAAGAGGGTACCCCTTACTAATGATATGAAAATGGCTGTCAAAAATGGGGAGTTTTGTTGTTTTGTTCATTCCCATTCAGGAGATCGCTTTTCAAGGAATGCGTCAATACCCTCTTTAGCATCTTCCTGAAGTATATTTTTCACCATTACCTGAGAGGTGTATTCGTAAGCTGCATATAAATCTAATTCAGACTGAGTATAAAAAGCGCCTTTACCCACAGACACCGTAGTGGATGCTTTGCTAGCGATTTTGTTAGCTAAAACCATAGTCTCCTTAGTTAATTCTTCAGTTTGAAAATAATTATTTATTAAGCCAATCTCTTTTGCTTTTTTTGCATTAATCATGTCTCCAGTTAAAAGCATTTCCATCGCATGTTTCTTACTTACATTTCGAGACAGTGCAACCATAGGAGTGGAACAAAACAAACCGATATTCACTCCCGGTGTAGCAAACTGTGCTGAATTTGAAGAGGT